>Ga0209417_1003705_pt1 | contig 19828 bp, 14 predicted proteins | sample RifGroF2_FD_184002 | JGI IMG/M metagenome (GOLD analysis project Ga0209417, IMG submission 184002) | Groundwater microbial communities from Rifle, Colorado, USA - Groundwater F2 (SPAdes) (version 2) | ecosystem: Environmental > Aquatic > Deep subsurface > Groundwater | place: Rifle, Colorado... | reverse complement strand
TGGGGTTTGGGGTTTGAGGTTTCGTGTCACGATTTCCGGTAACCGGTAACTGGCAACCGGCAACCGGCAACTAATCCCTATTCACTTCCTCTCTGGCCACCGCCGAGTGGTAGTACCTGGCAAGAAAGTCATAAAGCACCAACTCCTGCACCCTGTGCCGCGTGCGGAGGGCCCGGTTCAGTGTCATATGGACTAGGTCGGGAACCAGATTTGAACGGATCAGGGTTTCATGGTCGGGAAAGGTGGCCCCAAGATCTGTCAGGGTTGGGGCCTGCTCCGTTGAATCTACGGCTTTTTTTAAGGCGAATTCCATTTCCGCCGAAAGAGTGCGATATTTGACATCCAGCTGGTTTTTAATGGATCGGGTGACATGAAATTCAGCCGACAGGGCCTTTCGCATCCGGTCCAGTATTTCCGATTTTTCTTTCAGGGTCAGGGCGAACCGGTTCAGCATCCAGTCAACACGAGATGCACATTTCTGCCACCTGTCATTATCCGGTTCATTTGCTGCCCCCCCCAGCCAATCAAGCCAAAAGACTGAATCAGCAAAGAACCACTGTTCAACAAGATCCATGCGATTGATTCCGTATCGCCCGGTTTCAGGCTCATAGGTTCCAGCCTCCATTTTCCACATCAGGTCATCCTCAAGTAAGGGCCGGCAGATGCTACTTATGGAATTCAGTATTTCACCACTCTTTACCGGATCGGCCAGCTTCAGGCGGATACGCAAATGGTAATCCGGATCCAGATACCGGAGGTAATGAAAGCTGTCCACCGATCCAGCCACAAGCCAGGGTTGAAGAAGAACACTAAACGGTCCGGTCAGCCACTCTTCCAATGCCTGAGTCCCACCATAGAACCTGAGGTACAACCACGAGGTCCCGGGAACATATCGTAGGGTATTCTGATTCATACCTGTTTATAACACAGTACGATTTGGTTGGCAAAAGTGCCTGAAGCGCCCTTCACAGGCGTCGACCGGGCATAAAATGGCCTGACCGTCACCAATGGCATGGCATGAATGGCATCCCAGAAAGCCAGGATCAGATTCGTGTTCTTCCAGCTGAAATAGAGATCCTGATCACCCAGCATCCATACCATTTCATCCGGCATAAACCGGGCCTCCTTCCATTGCCGGAGCGGCTCCTTGTCAACCCGCCCGCTGGCAACCGATATCCACGGCTGGAGGTCAGCGGGCCTGAAAGTCCATGAGGGTGCCAGCAGAATCAGATTGCGGAAACGGATACCGGGAGTATAGGGGACTATCCTGGCTGCATTGCCCCATGAGGGAAGCCAGGAGTCCATGTTATCTTGCAACTGAACGCGATGCAGGAACTTGTATACCGGCAAATTACCGAGGTTATGATTGTAGGCGTTGGTCATTCTTGGAACTATCTCTTTCCCTGTTGACGCGGAAGTTAGTACAACCCGATCGTTCCGGACCGAAACAAGAATATCGGAGATGCGGATTTGCTTATCCGCCGGTTTTTCTGAGCGTGCCAGGTAGGGAATGTCATACTCGTAAATGGATGGCCTTTGCAAAACATTGCCGGTTCGATCCTCAGGCAGATGAACCACCTCAGCATAAATTTTTCCCGGGTCAAGGTCTGTTTCATCCTGTACCAGCCGGTTCATCCAGTCGGTGGTTTTACCCGGATCTGCAAACCCAAACCGGCCAAGGATGGCGGCAGGATGACCGGGTGCAGTGAGACTGATATATACCTGATCCCTGCCTTCCCCATCCCGATCCAGCAATTCAGCTAAGGTCCAGATCTGGCCCGGCCAGATTCCCGCGTGAATATTCAGGTCTTGAAGGTCCTGCTCCTGAATATCAAGGTACAGATCCCCGGCGGATACCGTTCGAAACAATCGGGAAACCAGCCAAGGATGACCGGATTCCCTTGAAACAGGCGGAGGGTTGAAACCCGGTCTCCAGTGCAGGTCATCGATCCAGGGAACAGGATCGGTCCAGTAATTCTCAACGGATCCCTCCAGTCCGATCCCGGTTTCAGAGTCAAGAACCCTGACCATCATAACTTCGCGCTCCCCGTATCGATTGGTGAAAGCCTCCCGGAATTTCTTCATCGGGTCCGGATGCCGGTCCACGCATAATGCCCGGCTGATCCTGATCCCAAGAAGAACCTGGTTGGCAAGGTTCCGGTCTAATTCGAGATCCGAAAAGCTGAGGTTCATATCGGCCTGGATCAGGTGACTCTCATTCACCTTTATTGACATCTTCCCCGCCTCTGCGGATACCGGATTTCTGAGCGGTGATATTTCGCCGGGATGTTTTATACCGGTCAGCAATCGGTGCAAACGTGCCAGAGGCCGGATCCTTTCATCGTCCGCAACTAAATATCGGAGTTGATCAAGAAGTCCGTCAAAAAACTGCGTTCCGCATACAACAGGTTCCAGCTGACTGACAAGCACCTGTTCCCGGGTAAGGGCCCTGACATATTCATCGATTTCACCCCGATCCCATCCTCCGGTTTTCAGATTTTCTCGGATTTCATTCAACTTACGTCCTGATTGGCAGAATTCCAGCAATGGCTCCAGTATCCCGGCATCCTCTGCCGTAACCACATCATAAACTTTGTTTCCTCCTGCTGTCGCCGGGTGGGTCTGAACATAGTGCCAGCTGCTGCCTACCCGGTATAAACTGGTATTAGGGGTGAATAGAAGGGATTCCGCTATTTCAGGAATTGCTGCAAGATCGCGGGCTACGCTCATCAGGTATTCCATGTCCGGACGAACATGGACTTCATGGTTTTCGGGATTATCTATCCTGATGTTTGTCAGATCTCCGATCAGTCCGGTTGCAAATCCTGCAAAAGTTCCAAATGGAGTGCAGCGTGACGACATCCGCCCGAAATACCTGAGAAAGGATATCAGAATCCGATAGTCAGCCTTCCCTTTAGGGGTATTGTGAAATTCATGGGTAAGGATCTGGTTGAAATCAAAGCTGCCTACCAATAAAGCCTCGCAAACCGTGGGATTCGAAAAAACGGAACGCAGAAAATGGTCCAGTTCCCTGGGACTTTCGGGTATACTCTGCAGTGTGTTGATGGGTAAGAGCGGTGCCCTGAGTGTGAACCAGGGATAGGCTTCATAACCGGATCGCCTGCTCATGAGACTGTCTATTGAATAAAAATCTCAGCCGGTTCTTCGTTGATCAAACCGGCGGCCAGAGATTTTTCAATGAGGATCCGGATGGCATTTCTTCCTTCCTCTCCAAGGGCAATGGTATTTTCAGTAACAAAGGCCTTTATATGAGCATCCATCACGTCCCGTTCAATAGTTTGAGCGAACTCCCTCATATAGGGAACAGCTCCCTCGGGATTCTTCAAAGCCATCATCAGGCTTTTTTTAATCAGCCCGTCTATGGTGCGGATCAGATCGGGCCTTAGCCTTCTGTGGGCCATAATTCCGCCGAGCGGTATAGGAGCAAAAGTGGTTTCCTCCCAAAACTGGCCGAGATCCTTCAGCAGGACCAGACCCTTTTTTGCATAGGTAAACCGGTTTTCATGTATCAGGACTCCGGCATCTACCTTCCGGTCAAGAATGGCCTGTTCAATATCGGAGAAAACAAAAATCTTCTTTTCCGTAATGGTTGGATATGCCATCCTAAGCAGAAGATTTGCAGTGGTATACTCACCCGGGATAGCCACGGTAAGACTCAGGTACCTTGGATCCAGACACCGATCCCTGGCTACCAGTACGGGACCGTTTCCACGCCCCAGTGCGCTCCCCGATTCCAGGATGACATATTCTTTCCAAACATGCAGCCAGGCATGATAAGACAATTTGGTTATATCCAGTTCACCTCTGAAGGCAAGAAGGTTAAGCTCCTCAACATCACTCAGGTATGGAATAAAAGTTATGCCTTCCGTGTCGATTTTTCCGTTCACCAGGGCATCAAAAATGAAGGTATCATTCGGGCAGGTGCTGTATCCGATCCTGATTTTCATAGGAGTTTGGTTAAAGCTTTCGTTAATGATTCTATAGCCTCGTCAACCTTCCAGCTCTTCCGGTCGCGGATGCCTGTGTAATTTGAGATCGCCCGGATTTGAATAACGGGGATATCCTCCTTCAGGCAAACATAAAAAACGGCAGCACCTTCCATGCTTTCGGCCTGGGGATTGAATTTATCAATCATCCTGGCTTTCCTCTCAGGGCTTGCCGTAACCAGGTCAACGGTAATGCTGCTGACACATTCCAGTTTCAGGGATGGGTCTTCCGGAACTTCCATCCACCCAAACCGGAAAGGCTTTTCATCCGGGTTCCACAATCCTTCGTGAAAAATCCAACGGAAGATTCCCCCGTGATCAATACCCACATCTGCAAAAGTATCCCGTGTTACCTGAACTACCTCACCAGGCTGGAGTGGGAGAAAATAGCTGCCCGCGATACCCCCATGGATAACCTTTTCATACCGCGAAGCAGAAAAATGCTTTGTCAGGTTGTAGATCACCGGCACCGTTCCGATGCCGGCAATCATCAGATTCCAATCGGTTCCAGGAAGGTCAAAGAAGCCAGGAGCCCCTGATTGCCTGAATCCGGCAATCCGGATCAGCTCAGCTGCCTCGATCATGGTAGGTATAACAAAAAGCCGGCTCATCAATAGGAGGATATATGGATACCGAAGATAACTCTTCTGAACAAAAATTGTCCTTACTTTGTCCTAACATCCGGTCAAAAATTAAGAAAATGGAAATCACCCTGAATGAAATGAATGGCAATGGCTATCAGAAAATTGAACGCTATGATGATGAAAAAACAATGGAGATGGCCGGTCATTACAAGAAAATTCTCGATCTGCTCGGTGAAGACTCGGAACGCGAAGGATTGCTTAAAACTCCCGTGCGGGTAGCAAAAGCCATGCAGTTCTTTACCCAGGGGTATAAAATGGATCCGGTGGAAATGCTGAAATCCGCAACTTTTCATGAAGATTACCGGCAAATGGTCCTGGTCAAAAATATCGAGTTATACAGCCTCTGCGAACATCACCTCCTGCCATTCTTCGGCAAGGCACATGTAGCCTATATCCCCAACGGGCATGTCACGGGACTCAGCAAAATTGCCAGGGTTGTTGAAGCTTATGCCCGCCGGCTTCAGGTACAGGAGCGGCTTACCACCCAGATCCGCGACTGTATTCAGGACACTCTGCAGCCCTTGGGTGTTGCGGTTGTAATTGAGGCTCAGCATATGTGCATGCAGATGCGCGGGGTCCAGAAACAAAATTCGGTAACAACGACCTCCGACTTTACCGGTGCCTTCCTCAGGACGGCCACCCGGGAAGAGTTCATTCACCTGATCAATTACCGGCTGCACTAGCCATACGGGTAATTTTTCTATTTTTGCGGCGCTTAACGTAAAACATCCTCATATGAAGAAAGCATTCGTTTTTCCCGGACAGGGAGCCCAGTATCCCGGTATGGGGAAGGACCTCTATGATTTTTCGGAACAGGCCCGGGATTTATTTCACAAGGCTGATGAGATCCTCGGTTTTCCCATCACCGATATTATGTTCAACGGCACCGAAGAGGATTTGAGACAAACCAAGGTAACTCAGCCCGCTATTTTTCTGCATTCAGTGATATTGGCAAAGGTTCTTGGTGATCAGTTTAATCCCGATATGGTAGCCGGACACAGCCTTGGAGAATTCTCAGCCCTTACGGCTGCCGGCGCCCTGAGCTTTGAAGATGGCCTGCGTCTGGTTTCAAAGCGGGCCATGGCCATGCAGAAAGCCTGCGAGAAGGAACCTTCAACAATGGCAGCAATCCTTGGAGTTGAAAATGAGGTGGTTGAAAAAGTCTGTGCAGAAATTGCCGAGGTCGTCGTTCCGGCCAATTATAATACTACCGGCCAGATCGTAATATCAGGTTCCCATGAAGGGATCGACAAGGCAATCGCCAGGCTTACCGAGCTGGGTGCCAAGCGGGCCATGAAACTCCAGGTGGGCGGTGCATTCCACTCCCCGCTGATGGAACCTGCACGCGCAGAACTCGCCAAAGCCATCGAAGAGGCTCCGATCATTGCCCCGGTTTGTCCGGTTTATCAAAACGTAAATGCACTCCCCGTAACCGATCCGGCCGTTATCCGGACGAACCTGGTCAGCCAGCTTACCAGTCCTGTCCGGTGGACACAAACCGCCCAAAATATGATCGCCGACGGAGCCACCCGGTTCATCGAAGTCGGCCCTGGAACCGTTTTGCAAGGCCTGATTAAAAAAGTGGACCGCTCGGTCGAAACCGAAAGCGCCAAAATCCAATAGGTTACTGATATTAAAAAACAGGCGTCCCACCCGGGAACGCCTGTTTTTTTCGTCGGTCGTCCGTCGCCGGTCGTCCGTCTCCTATATCACCCCCTGATCCAGCGTTGCATTCGCAACCTTCAGGAATCCGGCAATATTGGCACCCTTTACGTAATCAACGTAACCGTCGGCCTGTTTGCCATTGATTTCACACTGGCGGTGAATATCCTTCATGATCTGGTGCAGTTTAGCGTCAACCTCTTCACGCGACCAGCTCAGTTTCATTGAGTTTTGCGACATTTCCAGGCCTGATGTGGCAACACCGCCGGCGTTTGCGGCTTTACCCGGTGCAAAAAGGATTTTAGCCTGATGGAACACCTCAACGGCAGCCGGGGTTGAAGGCATATTTGCTCCTTCGCTCACACAGGTACAACCGTTGGCTATCAGGTTAAGTGCATCCTGCTTGTCCAGTTCATTCTGGGTGGCGCAAGGCAGGGCTATGTCACATTTAACTTCCCACGGACGCTTTCCGGGGTGGAATTCTACGCCAAACTCAAGGGCGTAAGGCTGAACTACGTCATTGTTGGAAGCACGAAGCTCGAGCATGTATTCAATTTTCTCACCTTTGATTCCGTCAGGATCATATACATAACCATCAGGTCCTGAAATAGTTACAACCTTAGCTCCCAGCTCGGTTGCCTTCAGGGCAGCACCCCAGGCAACGTTGCCGAATCCAGAGATCGCAACGGTTTTCCCAGCAAAGGTCTCGCCCTTGGTCTTCAGCATTTCATTTGCAAAATAAACGTTGCCGAAACCGGTGGCTTCGGGGCGAACCAATGAGCCACCCCAGCCCTGGCCTTTTCCGGTAAGTACACCGGTGTTCTCCCTGGCTAGTTTCCTGTACATTCCATACATGAAGCCGATTTCGCGGCCGCCAACTCCAATATCCCCGGCCGGAACATCGGTTTCGGGTCCGATCATCTTCCACAGTTCAAGCATGAAATTCTGGCAAAAACGCATGATCTCTGAATCGGATTTCCCTTTCGGATTGAAATCTGATCCTCCCTTGGCACCGCCCATGGGAAGAGTGGTTAGGGCATTCTTGAAAATCTGCTCAAATCCGAGAAACTTCAGAATACTCAGGTTGACACTTGGATGGAACCGCAAACCGCCTTTATAAGGTCCTATTGCATTGTTGAATTGAATCCGGTAACCGAGGTTAATCTGAACCTGGCCGTGGTCATCGGTCCAGGGAACCTTAAACATCAGAATACGGTCTGGCTCAACCATCCGTTCGATGATTTTGGCGGATTCAAACTGCGGATTCTGGTTATACACCTCTTCGATGGATTCCAGAACTTCTCTTACTGCCTGAAGGTACTCCACCTCACCCGGGTGTTTCTTTTCAAGATCAATGATTATTTTTTCTACGTTCATAGAACAAATTATTTAGCACTTAATTGTAATTGGCAAAAGTAGCTAAAAATGAGTCTCCGGCAGACAATTTTTATCAGGTTGTGGTATGATTTTCCTCATTAAATTAAGGTTTATCAGCCTAAAGATCAGGAGGCATATCCGGTTTGGCGATCTGGTCGCCAAAACCCGGTTTATAAATAACTCCCCGGTTCCTTGCTCCGTCGATTTTAATCAATAATGGTGCAGGAAACCTGATATGACGGATATATTCATCCTCTGCAACGCACTCAAGACGGTTTAGAAATTCCAGATCGTAAAACCCGTCATTAATAAAAGGATTGATGGTAAGATACCCGACCCTGAAGGAGGTAAGGTTCTGAAAAAAATGAGTTCCCTGACTCGGATCGATCCGATAATCAGGCAGACCGGATTCCACGATGACCCGGGCGGCTGAGATCTGTGGCCATTTGACCGGGATTCCCAACCAGTGATCACTGGACCCCCATCGGCCGGGCCCAACCAGCACGTAATTGCTGCCGGAAGCGACAAAACGTTCATTCACAGCCTCTACGCACCTGGCAATGGTCATGCTGTCGGCTGCCCTGAAACATTCGGGCTTCACATACACAAAATCCCGGATACCCCGGATGAGACCGTTGCCCAGGGCAGAAAAGGAATTAATGATGGTGTCTGACTGATTGACTTCCTCAAGCTTGAAGTTTAGCGCATCCGTATTCTCAACAACCGGCCTGATTTGCAGAAAATTGAAAATCTTCGGCGTTCCCGCGGGGGCATCGAGATTAACTGCAAATTCCATCTCAATCGGGTTATTCATCTCCTTCTCGCCGATCTGCATGAGGGTATGTAGGATGTCGGCCAGAGGAAACGTATTGTGTTTCAATATATTGTTGAAGGTTACCACCTTCCTTCCACTGTCAGTATAATGATCCCGGATCATTCCGTTGTCCATGTCATAAACCGAGGCTGCAAAGCGTAATGCCGCATCTCCCTCCGCTTCTTTAACTTTAAGTTTGAGAAGATTAACCCCGTCATCAACTGAAGGGTGGAAATGATCCGCCACGAGGTCAAGGGCGTAAAACTCCCTTTGGGTTTCCCGAAGGGTGCTTTCCACCGACGACAGTTGCAGGATTCTGCCCGGATACCGGGGTGAAAACCGAAGCCCGGTGCCACCTTCAACAATGAGTTTTCCCAGTCCGTAGGCAATGTTGGCTATACCGTCCTCGGGTTTCTCCTTGCCAATCGGATAGAAGTTAATTGACCTGGCCACTCCTGAAAGGGTGGGATAAAACCGGTTGTTGTACCGGTTGCCGCAAACCTCCTGGAGAATGATGGCCATCCGCTCGGCATCAATGACATTCTGGGTGGCTGCGAGGTAGGCTTTTGAACTTTTAAAATAAACCGAGGCATAAACCGACTTGATCGCATCGGCTATCATATAGATCATCTTCTGTTTATCCGAATCGATCTTAGGCAGCATGAAAGTAGAATAAATTCCTGCAAAAGGCTGATAATGGCTATCTTCAAGCAAACTTGAAGATCGCACAGCAATCGGATTCCTGATAACCCGGATAAAAGCTTCCAGATCCTTGTAAATCCGTACCGGCAAGGTAGCATTGACAAAACTCTGCAGGATCTGTTCATCGCTGAGTCTCGAAGTCACAATCCGCCACAGGTTGTTGAGGTCCATGAATTCCTCGAAAACTTCTGTGGAGATCACCACGGTCCTCGGAATCGTGACCAGAACCCCATCCCAGCGCGTTCCCAATTCATTTTGCTTAATGAAGGAATCGATGAAGGCCAGTCCCCGTGCCTTGCCGCCCAATGAGCCCTCTCCGATTCTTGAAAAGAGCATGTATTCATCAAACCGGGTCCGGTCAAAGGTTGAAATCACTCCCCTGGCTTTGGAGAGCCGGTAACTCGATATAAGATTAAAGATATATTGGCGGCCACCCTCAACGCTCCCGAAAAATTCGAGCGACTTATGCTTCAGATGACTGCCTATCTGGAAGAAGGCGCGGGCATTGAACCACTTGGAGAAGTCATTATTATTGAAATGATATTTTAATGAATGTGCAGGAATCTTGAGAATGATATCCTGCATCTCTTTCAGGTTCGAGGCCCTGCCAATCTCTTCCTTCGTTTCTGGGTCCCGGAATATAAAGTCGCCGAAATTCATGTAACGAAGCATGAAATTCCGCAGTTCAATTTCGAGGGTTTTGGAGTATTTGTGGAGAAAACTGGCATTCAGGTCAGTGGCAGCTGCTTGATTTGAAAGCTCCGAAGATTGCAGGAGAAATGGAACGTACGGATCCTCTTCCCTTACGGCCTTGCAGAATTTCAAACCGGCTTCCTGATCCTTCTTTCCTTCCCGTTTGTAAGAAATATCGGAAATAATACCCAGGGTGCTATCCTTATAGTCCCTGAAGAATTGGATAGCCTGTTCATAATTGGTGGCCAGCAGAATCTTGGGACGTCCCCGCATTCGCAGCATTTTCCGGTGCTCATTGAGACCCTCCTGCATGAATGACTTGCTCTGCTTGAAAACAATTTTATAGATCGCAGGCAGGAATGACGAGTAATATCGGATTGAATCCTCCACGAGGATAATTACCTGGGCCCCAACTTCATTGACATCATAGTTAAGGTTCATCCGGTCCTCGATCAGCTTGATGATGGCCAGCAGGAGGTCCGCATTGCCCAGCCATGAGAAAACATAATCAATGGCGCTCAGATCCTCCTTTTCCAGCTTGATCGATACCTCGCGGCTAAAATGCGTAAGTACCACAATAGGGATGTGCGGGTATTCTGTCTTTATCCTTTTGGAAAGTTCAAACGGATCCATTTCCCCGACACTCAGCATGGATATTACGAGGTCAATATGCTCCCGTTCCAGGTAATCAAAAGCCTTCCTGGCGGTGTTTGCCAGAATAAAGACCGGTGGATATCTGAGGTTCAGGGAAACATATTCATTGAAAATCTGCTCATCAATCCTTCCATCCTCTTCCAGCATGAAGAAATCATAGTTACTGCAAATGATCAGGACCTTGTTGATCCTTCTCTGCATCAGAAACTTGAATTCGGCTTCACCGAAATCCGATCTTTGCGGGTCCATCGGAACTATTTCTTTCATGTACTATAAATTAAACGGATGCATCCATAAATAAATCCGGGCACTCCACCCCATTTCCAAGACGGATGAGAGATTGCCTCTTCTTGCCATCCATTACAATGTCCAGGTCATTCTCAAACCGGATATGACGGAAAAACTTACCTTCCTCCAGAATCTCCTGATTATCAAGCAGATCGTATTGAATAAAATTCTTACCGCCGGTATTTACTGAAAAATAGCCAACGTTCATGGAGGTCACATTATGGAAGAAATGGGATCCCAGCGAAGCATCAAGAGGGAAATCAGACAAATCAGTCTCAACGATTATCCGTGCACTTGATATCTGAGACCATTTCACAGGAATTCCGATAAACTTGTCCCTCGATCCCCACCTTCCGGGGCCAATCAGAACATATTCCTTTTTTTGCTTTCTCATTCTGTCGTTGAATTGTTCGATCTCGACCGCCATCTCCTCTGTTTTAAGCTTGTCAAATCTTGAGGGCACCACATAGATAAGGTCGCGGATACAACGCATTCTGCCGTTTCCAAGACTTTTCTCCGCGTAAAGTATTGTCTTTCCGGGCTCTATATTATCGATATCCACGGTAAAATCTTCGTCAGCACCTACCATCGGCTTGATTTGCAGTAAATAGAAGGAAGTCTTGTGGCTCGCATCTGGCATCAGGTCCACTGCATATTCAATTTCAACGGCCGTACCGAGAGCTTCGTGTACCACGTCCAGAATCACCTCAATGGTTTTTGCCAGTGGCATATAGTCGAACTGGAGAATGTTGGCGAAATTCAGGATTCTTGGGCCAGCCACTGCCAATCCGGGCTCAATACGATCATTATTGGGATCATACACCGAGGCCAGGTGCATCATGGCACCGTGGGATTCGGCCACCGAAATGTCCAGTTTTGAGAGGCCGGCCTCCTCGCCGTCAAGGAGGTTTAACTCCCTTCTCGCAAGATCTGCCGCATAAAAGTTTACCTGCGAAGTCTTCAGCTGATCACGCAATGAAGAGATCTGCAGCGTCGGGTATTTGGGCGAGAAACGCCATGCCTTTTCACCCTCTACCACGTACCGGCCCAACCCCAAGGCTACCACAGCACAACCGTCATCAGGCTCCATGTGTGCAACCGGGTAATAATTATAGGATTGAGCGGTACCGCTTATGTGTGGGTAATAATAATTATCAAATTGATTACCCACCAGTTCCTGAATAACAATTGCCATTTTCTCCTCCTCAATCCGATAATTGACGGCCTCGAAATACATCCTGGCCTCCGGCGAGAAGATTGAAGCGAAAACCATCCGGATGGCCTCCTGCAATTGTGTAAACCGAACGTTGAAATCAGGATCGGAATTCGGAAGAACATAGGTTTCAAATATTCCCGCGAACGGATGAAGCAGCGAATCTTCAAAAATGCTCGAGGAGCGGATTGCAAGCGGACGGTTAAGAAGCTGAAGGAAAGTCCTGAGCTTTTTCCGGAGGTTAAAAGATAGCTCCCCAGCCATAAAGGCTTTCCGTATTTCTCCATAATCTTCAATTTCCATGACACGGTTCAGGAGATTATTTCTTTGCATGAACACCTCGAACTCATCGGTTCCGATGATTGCCGTTCGTGGAGTACGGATGTTTATATCCGGAACTATCTGACTGAAATCCAGATTATTGATCAGAGTGTTGATAAAAGCCAGACCTCTCCCCTTCCCACCCAGAGAGCCGGTACCCAGGCTGACAATGTTCCGCCAGTCCAGTACGGCTGACTCATCAAAATTGACAACCTTTCCCTTGTCCTTGTCGATCCGGTAGTTCTGTATGACATCGATGATATATTCCCGGAGATCTTTCGGACTGCTGAAATCGGTTGCCTTGATCGGGCTTATGATACGGGCCAGCTGAATCTCTCCCCTTGCCATGAGCCAGAGGGAAAAGTGATTTTTCAGGGCATGGTAGAGAATGGATTCATCCGGGATCGTTCGGAGGTGATTTTCAAAATCCTTCATCGATCGGGCAACGGCAATTTTTCTACCCTGGGTATCCCGATAGACGAAATGGCCATAACCGAGCGAATAGGTAATAAAGGTCTTCAGATCCTGCAGAAGTGTTTCGGAATTCTTGTTCATGAAAGTTGCCTTCAACTCCACTGCGGCTGAGGAATACTGGGGATCCGATGATTGAAGGATCATGGGAAGTTCGGCCCTGTGACCATGAACATACCTCAGGAAACTGATACCTGCTGTATCATCCACCAACCCGCTGCGTTTGAATTTCACGTCGGATATCACGCAGGCCAGGTAATCCTGATATTTAATAAAGTAATTCAATGCCTCCTCATAATGGGTAGCCAGCACGATTTTGGTCCGTGCCCGCATGCGGCTTACCTTGTCCAGCTCATTGGTATTGGCTTCGGCGATCAATTCCTGAGTCTGTTCAAAAACCAGGGTGTAAAGCATGGGCAAATACCGGGAATAATATCGGGGTGAATCTTCAACCAGAAGGATAACCCTCACTAATCCCACGCGGGTATCCTCCTCCAGGTTCAGCTCATCCTCAAGAAGCTTAACCATTGCAAAGAAAATCTTGGAATCGCCGTTCCACACAAAAATCCGGTCTATGGCCGGAAGCTGGGTGTGGTTTTCATCGAAAAGGCCGATTTTTGAGCTATTGTTAAGAAGCAAAAATATCTTGACATCCGGATTGCGTCGTCGGATTCGTTCGGCCAGCCTGAGCGGGCTTCGTGTATCCACCCCCACCATCAGAACAACAAAATCGAATTCCCTTTCCTTTAAAAGTTCCAGGGCGTCCTCAGCAGAAGTTGCACCGGTGATCCTGGGTAATGAGGAGAGGCTTAAATGGTAGACCTCGCCCATTGCCTGCTCAAAAAAACGGTCCTCGTTTTCCAGGATAAACGTATCATAAAGTGTTGCAACCAGAAGAATCTCCGACACCTTCTTCTTCATCAGGTCGTGGAAGATGTTCTTATCTGCCGTCTGCTTGCTAAGGAATTGCTGAAGAAGCAGCCGGCTGTCTTTCATCGATTCGGTATAGACTATCTTTTTGAATTTATAGTCATCACGTTCCCGCGGCGGCCTTACAACTGAAACCTTACCGGTCAGCCCGTTCAGATATCCTGTTATTAAGCCTGACAGGTTGTGGATAAGATCCCGCTCCTCATTCAGAAAAGGACCTTCATCGGCATCGGGCATTTGCTGGGTATAGAAAACCTCAATGAGTCCGATTTTTCCGTCGGCGGAGCTGAATTCCTGCTGCTGCAGCCATTCCGTCTGCTTGAACCTAAGGCTCAGGAACTCCTGGTTATCATAGACAATTCTTGCGCAGGTTTTTTGCGGATATTGCCAGCCGCGGGGGATGATCAGGGCAATCTGTCGAAATGTTTCTGCAAGTGGCTGGCCCTCTGAGATAATGGAGGTGGTCCGGTTAATCGTCATCAGTTCCTTCACACGTTCAGTATGCTCAGCCAAGAGGCGCTGCATATCCGGACGTTTCGGGCGGTTGGATTCCATATTATTGGGGTTAATCTATGTATCGCCAATTTAGCAAAAAAACCCCGGGTTGAAGCCCGGGGTTACTGATGTCTTTCGAAGTCTTCGAAGAGTATTCCACCCTTCAATCAGATAACTCTCACTTTACTTCCCAGGTTGCCCCGGAATGAAGAAGCTCCTTCATGTTCTTAATCTTGCTCTTGGCCCGGATGGCATCAATCTGCACCTCAATCTTTTCGTCATAGGAGGACTGGGCCTCGCAAGCCCTGATCACTCCAAGGGCGACCGGATATTTGGGATATTCCATATTGGCAAGCAAAAGATGGATACCGGCAAATTCCGTTTGTGCATCGTGGACCAGGAGATCCTTTTCTGATATACCGTTTTCGCCCAACTGCACCGGCTCGATCATGTTCTTCCTGAGCATCAAGCCCTTATCCTGATTTTTTCCATAGATCATCGGCTCGCCGTGCTTAAGCATGATGATGCGGTCGTCGCGGTTTTCTTTATCTGCGATATCGGCCCAGATATTGTCATTGTAAATGACACAATTCTGCAGAACCTCAATGATCGAAGTTCCTTTGTGCTTCGCAGCCTCCAGGTAAATATCCGTTGAATACTTGGGCATGGAATCAATCGTTCGTGCATAAAAACTGCCATTGGCGCCGATCACAAGCCCGCCGGGTTTAAACGGCCGTTCAACCGTGCCAAACGGCGATGTTTTGGTAACCGCTCCCTGTTTTGATGTTGGAGAGTACTGCCCTTTTGTAAGGCCATAAATAGCATTATTAAAGAGAATCAGATTCAGGTCAATATCACGGCGGACTAAGTGAATAAAATGATTTCCACCGATGGCCAGGGCATCACCGTCTCCGGTAATCACCCAAACGCTTAAGTGGGGATTGGCCACCTTCACGCCGCTGGCAATGGCGGCAGCCCGGCCGTGAATACCATGAAAGCCATAGGTATTCAGGTAATATGGGAACCTAGAGGAGCATCCGATTCCGGAAATAAAAACAACATCCTCATGCTTGTATCCGATCTGCGGAAGAGCCTTGAGTACTGAACTAAGAACGGCATGATCACCGCATCCTGCACACCAGCGAACCATCTGGTCGCTCTTGAAATCTTCGGGCTTATAGGTATTGATATCCATTTTTTACTCCTCCAGGTTTTTAAGGATGGCTTCTTTCAGGTCTTTAACCGTGAACGGAAGGCCCATTATCTTGTTAAATTGACGATATAAAAACTCGGGATGATTCATCCGCAGGTAACTGGCGAACTGTCCGAGATTGATCTCGCAAACCAGCCGTTTTTTAAACTTTCCAAGAATCTCTGCCGTGTTGAGAGGAAGGGGGTTGATGTAGTTGAAATGCACCATGGCAAGTTTGTGACCTTCCCGGCGCACCTCGGATAAGGCTGTGACCAGGTGTCCATAGGTTCCGCCCCAGCCAATGATGACCAAATCAGCGTCCTCGTCACCAATGATCTCAAGCTTCGGAAGTCCTTGAGCGATCCGTTGAACTTTCTGATCCCGGATATGCGTCATCTCTTCATGATTCTCGGGAACGTAGGAGACTGTGCCTGTCCGGTTCATCTTTTCCAAACTTCCTAAACGGTGCTCCAGGCCGGGCGTTCCGGGAAATGCCCAGGTACGCGCCAGAGTCTCGGGATCCCTTGCATAGGGTAACCATCCCGTGGTTCCTTCGGCAACTTTGGGTACCGTGATCCCGGGATATTCATCAAGATCAGGGATCTTCCAGGGTTCAGTGCCGTTTGCCAGAAAGCCATCGGTAAGAAGGATCACGGGAGTCATGTGCTCCACGGCAATCTTTGCCGACATGAAAGCATATTCAAAACAGTTGGAAGGTGTGGATGAAGCTATCACAACCACCGGACTTTCACCGTTCCTGCCATACAGGGCCTGAAGAAGATCCGACTGTTCGGTTTTGGTTGGCAATCCTGTTGACGGCCCCCCACGCTGCACGTTGACAATTACCAGCGGTAGTTCGGTCATTACGGCCAATCCGATCGCTTCTCCCTTTAGGGCTAATCCCGGTCCGGAAGTCGATGTTACCGCAAGTGAGCCGGAAAAACTGGCTCCAATGGCAGTGCATATGCCTGCAATCTCATCTTCTGCCTGAAATGTTTTGATTTTCAAATCTTTGCGAGCTGCCAACTCTTCGAGTATCCCGGTGGCAGGAGTGATGGGATAGGAACCCAAGAACAGCTGGAGATCAGCTTTTTCAGCAGCGGCCATCAATCCCCATGCAACGGCCTGGTTTCCGTTAATGCTCCGGTAAATACCCTTTTCAATTTCAGCCGGTCTGACCTTGAAGTTATTTGCAAATGCCTCGATGGTCTCAGCATAAAAATAGCCGTCATTCAAAACCTTTGTATTTGCCTCGATAAGAACCGGCTTCGATGCAAATTTCTTATTGAAAAAACGGATCGCATGTTCCAGTGGGCGGTCATACAGCCAGCTTACAATCCCGAGGGCAAACATGTTCTTGCAACGCATGATCGATTTCTGATCAAGCCCGATATCTTTCAGGCTCTCCCGCGTGAGTGAACTGACCGGAGCTGAGATAAGCTGAATACCCCCAACAACTTCCTCCTCGAACGGATCGCCCTTGTATCCGGCTTTTTCTATATTCTTGGCATCAAAGGCATCGGAATCATATATGATAATGCCGTCTGGTTTTACCCATCTGAAATTGGCTTTCAGCGCAGCCGGATTCATGGCGACAAGCACATCACAATAGTCGCCCGGAGTATTGATCTGAGTATGTCCAAAGTGAACCTGGAAACCTGAAACCCCTCCAACCGTTCCTTGCGGAGCCCTGATTTCCGCTGGATAATCGGGGAACGTTGAAACATCATTACCGAAAAGGGCCGAAGTATCGGAGAAAAGCGTCCCGGTGAGCTGCATGCCATCGCCGGAATCCCCCGAAAACCGGATGGCCACCTCTTCGATTTCAATGACCTTTGCCTGTTTACTCATAGTGGATTTTATGTTAGGATGTTTTAGTCCGCAAAAGTAATCAGATTTCTATTGTGAATAAAATGACAAATGCTTGTGTATTTTTGCAAACCAAGAATTATTCAAAAAGGAGAATATGGCCCTTATTAAATCTATCAGAGGTTTTGTTCCGATCATCGGCAAGAACTGCTATCTGTCTGAAACAGCAGTAATTATAGGAGACGTTGTGATCGGTGACGATTGCAGTATCTGGTTCAACGCAGTTCTCCGGGGTGATGTTAATTCCATCCGGATCGGTAACCGGGTGAATATTCAGGACGGGGCTGTGCTCCATACATTATATGAAAAGTCGGTGGTTGAGATCGGCAACTCGGTTTCGGTTGGCCATAACGCCGTTATTCATGGGGCTAAGATTCATGACCGTGTGCTGATCGGGATCGGTGCCATTGTACTGGATCATGCGGTGATAGGTGAAAACTCGATCATTGCTGCCGGAGCGCTCGTGAAGGATTCAACGATTGTGGAGCCTAACAGCATCTATGCCGGGGTCCCGGCCAAAAAGGTCAAAGATATCGATCCGGAACAGACCCGCGAAATGATCGATAAGATCGCAGGGAATTACCTGTTCTATTCTAAATGGTACGAATAACCTCAGCCGGCTGATTACCAGAGACCTGTTTAATAATCAGCTCAAGCGGCCCCGGATCCCCGGTGGTGAAGAACTGATGAACCGGTGAATCCGGACCGGGGTTAAGCCCCCTGAAATTTTCAAGTACTTTTCTGGTCTGCCTTGCTACAGCAGGCGCCGGATCAATGATAGTAACCCCAACCGGCAGAATATTCCGTATCATCGGAATCAGGAAAGGATAATGGGTGCAACCCAAAACCAGCTGGTCAATACCTGATTCTATCATCGGACGCAGGTAGTGTTCAAGCAGATCATGTGTTTCCACGGATTTGAGCAGGCCTGCCTCGATAAGCTCAACAAGTCCGGTGCCGGCCTGAACATGAACCTCCACAGCCCCGGCGAACATTCCTTTTGTTCGTATAAAATGTTCACCCTTGAAAGTCCTGGCAGTCGCCAAAACACCGATATGCCCTGTTTTTGAGGCAAGAGCGGCTGGCTTGACCGCCGGCTCAACGCCGATAAATGGGACCTCATACTCCCTCCTAAGGGTTGTAATTGCGGCTCCTGTTGCAGTATTGCACGCCACAACGATAAGCTTGCACCCTCGGTCAAGGAGAAATGAAGTGATAACCCTGGATCTTTCTGTAATATATTTCTTGCTCTTGGTTCCGTATGGAGCATGGGCAGAGTCAGCCAGATACATCATGGATTCCCCGGGCAGTGCGGATGAAAGCTCCTTCCATACGCTCAATCCCCCGATCCCGGAATCAAAAACTCCGATAGGTGAAATTGTATTCATACTTAAAAAAAAATCCCTGCCGGATAGGCAGGGATCAAATTTAGTATTATACTGAATTATTTCAATCCTAGTTTGGCTTTTACAAGGGGAAGCACATTAAGGGTTTCGTCCTCCGGGAAATAAACAACAGCACCTGAGGCAATATCCAGGATGTACGTGTACTTATTGGCAATCGCTACGTCTTTGATAGCTTTACGTACCTTATCGATGATCGGCTGCAAAAGTTCACCCTGCTTTTTCTGCAGTTCCTGCTGGGCCAGCGTACGGTAGTTTTCAATCTTCTGGTTCAGTTCCATGATCTCAGCTTCCTTTGCTTTTTTAACAAAATCAGTTAGCGAATCCTGCTGACGGGCATATATTTCATACTTTTTAGTGGCCTCAGTCTGCATCTCTTCCATCACTTTGTTTAGGTCCACACTGTATTGTTCAAACACCTTTGCTGCGCTGTCACGCTCCGGCATCAATGCCATGACTTCTTCAGAATTGATATGACCGATCTTTAACTGAGCATAGGATGCCGAACCGGCGACGATGGAAAACAGCACGAAAGCTGAAACAAACAAGAATGACTTTTTCATTGTAAAGGATTAATCAGATTATACAGAAATATCTAATACTGTGTTACTTAAAATGGTCGGCAAATATAGGAATTAATTCTGAATTCCCATCTTCTTCAGTACGTCATCGCTCTTGTCATACTTCGGATCCGTGAAAAGGATCGTCGGACCGGCAGCGACATCAAAGATCAGGGCATATGCGCCTTCTGTTGCGAGGTCCTTGACTGCATTGAAAACATCGTCCTGAATCGGCTTAACCAGTTCCTGGCGTTTTTTAAAAAGCTGTCCGTCCGGAGCAAAATATTTTTTCTGCAGATCCTTCAGGTCTTTTTCTTTCGCCATGATCTCATCTTCGCGCCTTGTCCTCATTTCCTCGGTCAGGAGAACCCGCTCGGCCTGATAATCCTTGTAGATCTTCTCTATCTCCGTACGCTTGCCTTCAATCTCTTTCTGCCACTCCTCCGAAAAACGATCCAGCTGCTTTTGTGCAGCATCATACGCCGGAATCCTTCCCAGGATATAATCGGTATTTACATACGCAAACTTCTGGC
>Ga0209417_1003704_pt1 | contig 19829 bp, 18 predicted proteins | sample RifGroF2_FD_184002 | JGI IMG/M metagenome (GOLD analysis project Ga0209417, IMG submission 184002) | Groundwater microbial communities from Rifle, Colorado, USA - Groundwater F2 (SPAdes) (version 2) | ecosystem: Environmental > Aquatic > Deep subsurface > Groundwater | place: Rifle, Colorado... | reverse complement strand
CTAAGAGACTAAGAGACCGAGAGACAGTAAGACTGTAAGACTATGGAAACAGGAAGTAATATTCAGGCGAAACCGGTAACCGGCAACCGGCAACCGGCAACTGATTTTAACCGGCAACCAGGGCTATGAAACGCATTCTTTTCATTGACCGCGACGGCACCCTGATACAGGAGCCGGCAAACGAGCAGGTGGACAATTTTGAGGAGTTCCGGTATTTGCCGGGAGTCTTTACACAGCTTGGCCGGATAGTCCGGCAACTGCCTTATGAGCTGGTTATGGTTACGAACCAGGATGGACTGGGGACGGACGCCTTCCCGGAGAATACGTTCTGGCCGGTGCAGAACCGGATGGTTGAAACACTGGCCCAGGAAGGGATTGTGTTTTCCGATATCGTAATAGACCGTAGTTTTCCGTGGGAAGGCCTGGATACCCGAAAACCGGGAGTTGGCCTGCTTAGAAAATATTTTGATGGCGGGTATGATCTGGCCAATTCGTTCACCATCGGCGACCGGACCACGGATATCCAGCTTGCCGGAAACCTGGGCTGCAAGGGGATTTATATCGGTCCGATAGAAAAATGGAATAGCCGGGTTAAGCAAGGCGACGAAGAGCATTGCGCTCTTAAGGTTACTGAATGGAAAGAAATTGCTGATTTTCTGATCAAAAGGGAGCGGTCGGCCATAATAAAGCGGACCACAAAAGAGACGGATATCCTCATCGAAGTCGCTTTATACGGTAATGGCCGCTCGGAAGTTTCAACGGGCATCGGGTTTTTTGATCACATGCTCGACCAGCTCGCCCGTCACAGCGGCATGGACCTTACCGTAAAGGTTAGTGGAGATCTGGGGGTGGATGAACATCATACTGTAGAAGATACCGCTATCGTGCTGGGCCAGGCATTGCGCCAGGCCTGGGGCGACCTGAGAGGAATGAACCGGTATGGTTTCGTTCTGCCGATGGACGATGCACAGGCCGCTGTTTCGATTGACCTTGGGGGAAGACCTTACCTGAGCTGGAAAGCTGACTTCAAGCGGGAAAAGGTGGGTGAGCTCCCGACTGAGCTTTTCAGCCATTTTTTCCGCTCTTTTTCCGATGGGGCCAGATGCACCCTGCATATCGAAGCAACCGGTGAAAATGAACACCATAAAATTGAAGCAATATTCAAGGCGCTTGCCCGAAGCATGAAGCAGGCCTGGACAAACGATGGCAGCGAGGAAGTGCCGAGTACGAAGGGGATTATATAATGGCCTCCCTGCGGTGGCTAACTGGCTCGGCTAACGCCTCGCTAATTGGCTCCCTGCGGTCGCTAATTGGTTCGCTGCGCTCACTCATTAGGCTCTGGCCCAATTTGCGCGAAGCGCCAATTAGCGAGGCGTTAGCCGAGCCAATTAGCGACCGCAGGGAGCCAATTATAAATTGGAAACTATGAACCTGGTACTAATCAAATACAACGCCGGCAACATCGGCTCTGTCCTGAACGCTCTGGGAAGGCTGGGGTTGGAGGCGGAGGTGACGGATGATCCGGCGACAATTCGCGGTGCTGACAAGGTGATTTTTCCCGGTGTGGGCGAGGCGAGCACTACGATGCGATATCTGCGCGAGAACGGTCTCGATAGGGTGATTCCATCACTCACACAGCCTGTGCTGGGAATCTGTCTTGGAATGCAGTTGCTGTGCTCCTGGTCGGAAGAGGGAGATACTAAAGGAATGGGAGTGTTCGATGAAAAAGTCAGGCTTTTCCGTGTGAATGAAAAAATACCGCACATGGGATGGAATTCGATAAGCTTCACTCCGGAGGGACTGTTTGCCCAACTGACCCCGGGGGCCTATGTGTATTTCGTTCATTCCTTTTATGCAGAAACCGGAATGCAGACTCTCGCAACCTGCCGTCATGGGATTGATTTCAGCGCGGCACTGAGAAGAGATAATTTTTACGCAACCCAGTTTCACCCTGAAAAATCAGGAGAAACCGGACTCAGGATTCTTCAAAATTTTCTGGACCTATGATTGAAATTATTCCGGCTATTGATCTGATAAAGGGTCGGTGCGTCAGGCTCAGTAAAGGCGACTTTGGCAGGGTCACCTCCTATTCAGATGACCCGGTTGAAACGGCCCGTTCGTTTGAAGCATCCGGAATCAAAAGGCTGCATGTGGTTGATCTTGATGGAGCAAGGAGCGGCTCTCCCGGCAATATAAAGGTGCTAAGACAGCTTATAAGCAGTACCAGTCTCAAAATTGATTTCGGCGGCGGAATCCGGACCCGTTCCAATCTTGAGGAAGTATTGGGGGCCGGGGCAAATATGGTCAGTATCGGCAGCATGGCTGTCGGACGGCCGGAAATACTCCGGGAATGGATCGGGGAATTCGGACCTGAGCGGTTTTTTATCGGTGCCGATGTGAAGGGTGACTGCATTGCTTACCACGGATGGCAAACCGAATCGGCGATCCATTGGAGCGAGTTCATCGGCCAATGGATGGGTGCCGGGATTATTAATTTTTTCTGTACCGATGTGGAGCGCGACGGAGAGCTTACGGGCCCTGCCATCGGACTATATCAGGATATATTAAAACAGTTTCCCGGGATCCGGCTTGTTGGAAGCGGAGGAGTCTCATCGGAAGAGGATATCCGGGCTCTTGATGCCATCGGACTTGAGGCGGTAATTGTGGGGAAGGCGATTTATGAGGGAAAAATCCGTATGGATGACCGACGACCGACGACCGACGACCGATGATGATGATAAACGATCGATTTTGTGCCCGTAGGGGCGACCGGTGGTCGCCCGTCATAACCAAAAAGGTAATATGCTAGCCAAAAGAATCATACCATGCTTGGACATTCGCGACGGAAGAACGGTGAAGGGGGTGAATTTTATCGGGATCCGGGATGCCGGCGATCCGGTGGAACTGGCGGCACGGTATGCACGGGAGGGGGCAGATGAACTTGTTTTTCTGGATATTACGGCAACTCATGAGGGAAGGAAGACTTTTCCCGGCCTGGTCAGGAAGATAGCACGTGAACTGAATATTCCGTTTACGGTGGGAGGTGGAATTAACTGCTTTGAGGATGCAGTTATGCTGCTTGAGGCCGGGGCTGACAAGATCAGTTTGAATTCAGCCGCAGTGAAGGATCCAGGACTCATCGACCGGCTCGCCAGGGATTTCGGTAGCCAGTTTGTGGTCCTCGCCATCGACGCAAAAATCGGGCAAACGAAACGTTCCCGTAGGGGCGCACGGCGTGCGCCCGTCAACCCAACGACGCCCGTGGATGTTTATATCAACGGCGGCCGCATTCCAACCGGCCGCGACCTGTTTGAATGGGCCAGGGAAGGGCAGGAGAGGGGCTGCGGAGAAATTCTGTTTACGAGCATGAATCATGACGGAACAAAGAATGGGTACGCCAATGATGAATTGGCCTTTTTATCGGAAACGCTCAGAATTCCTGTAATTGCTTCAGGCGGTGCGGGCCGGCCCGAGCATTTCCGCGATGCTTTTATGCTTGGAAAGGCCGATGCCGCCCTGGCAGCAAGCGTGTTTCATTTTGGAGAGATCCCAATACAGGATCTTAAGGAATATCTTTGCCGGGAAGGAATCCCGGTACGAATATGAAACTAAATGCAATCTTATATGGACGAAAAACTAGATTTTTCTAAAAGCAACGGACTGATTCCTGCCATTGTTCAGGATTCAGTGACCCGGAAAGTTCTGATGCTGGGGTATATGAACGAAGAAGCACTCAGGATGACACGTGAAACCGGCCTGGTAACCTTCTACAGCCGGTCGCGCAAAACCCTCTGGACAAAAGGCGAGACCAGCGGGAACTCCATGAAGCTGGTCAGGATTATGGTCGATTGCGACCGCGATACACTGTTGGTCCTTGCCGAGCCGGCCGGACCGGTATGCCATGACGGTCCCGATACCTGCTTTAATGAAATCAACCGGGGCGAACTCTTCTTCCTCGACCATCTCCAGTCGCTGATCCAGTCAAGGAAGCGTGAACTCCCGGAAAACTCTTATACCACCAAACTTTTCAGAAAAGGCACCGGCAAAATTGCCCAGAAGGTTGGTGAAGAAGCCGTTGAACTGGTGATCGAAGCAATGGGTAAGGATGACCAGGCCTTTCTGAACGAAGCTGCCGATCTGATGTATCACTATCTGGTACTGCTGGTTGAAAAGGGTGTCACACTGGAGGAGGTTGCCGGAATTCTGGCCCAAAGACACTCAATAAAATGAGGGATGACCGATGACTGACGACCGATGGAGGTATGGACTTGCGTCCGTCGTCCGTCATCTGTCGTCCGTCGTCTGTCGTCCGTCAAAAAAAAAGCCCCCTCATTGCTGAGGAGGCCTTTGATGTTTGGGAGGATAATATGGAAGAAATTGAAGTGTCTTAAAGAAAGGTTGACCTGCCAAAGAGCTGCCTATGACGTAGGAAAAGTGTGATTGTTTTCGAACGGAGTCCCCCTACCGTAAGTTCCTTTCACGTCTTTTAGGTCAGCCAAACCTTCTTCTCCAATGCTTTTCAAACAACTCCCGACAGGTCAACCGATTACCCTTGTCTTTCCGGTATTAAAGATATGTTAAGAGATGTTAAAATGCAATAGGTCAATAGGTTACAGAGTGATAGTAATTGGTAAAGCAGGGTTTTCACAATATAAGTGTGTGATATAGTTTTGTATTTGATCCATTTAGGTTAATCTAACAATTCTTCCCCCATGTCAGTTATTAGTTGTAATTTTGCACTAGTTTAATAATCAGAGATGTCAGAGACAAAAGCAGTGGTGTTGACAGTGAGGGAGTTAATCTGGAATGCCTTCCGGAATTTTCCGGAACAGCCGGCAGTGGGGTTTGTGGGTGAGAAAATGGCTACCTATGCCGAGATTAAGCAGCAGACAGAGCAACTGGCTTTTTATTTCAAGCAGCTGGGAATTGTGAAGGGTGACAGGGTAGCCATATTGGGCCCGAATTCCCCTAATTGGGTAGTAAGCTATTTTACCCTGCTCGGATCGGGCATCATTGCAGTTCCGATCCTGCCCGACTTTCACGCCGCCGAGATAGATCATATTCTTAAACATGCAGATGTAAAGGGATTTATCGTAGGCCAGAAACAAATTACCCGCCTGAAAAGTGAGACGGTTTCCTCGATTTCACGCATCTTCCAGATTGAGAATTTTTCCAGGCTGATCAACTATGACGATCCAGCATCTGCCTCTTCCTGGGAAGAATTTATTCCCCAGGGATCCATGGATCCATTCACAGTTTCCGTTACCAAAGATGACCTGGCTACCCTGATTTATACGTCCGGAACTACCGGATTCAGCAAGGGGGTTATGCTCAGCAATGAAAACCTCGCGACCAACGTAAAGCAATGCTACGAAGTTGAACCTCCCGGTTGCGGAGATGTTTTCCTCTCGATACTTCCGCTGTCTCACACCTATGAGAATACGGTGGGACTTTTACTGCCGATGTCCTATGGGGCCTCAATTCAATATGTAGAGAAGCCTCCGACCGCTTCAGTCCTTTTGCCAGCCCTGAAAATGGTACGACCAACCTATATGCTGACGGTGCCCCTGGTAATTGAAAAGATCTTTAAAACCCAGATAAAGGGTAAAGTTGAAAAATCTGCTCCACTGAAATTATTGTATCGCTTACCCGCTTTCCGGAAATTCTTTCATAAACTGGCAGGAAAGAAACTCTACGCAACATTTGGCGGTCGACTGAAGTTTTTTGGAATCGGAGGATCGAAACTCGATGAATCAACAGACCGGTTCCTGAAAGAAGGCCATTTCCCTTATGCAATTGGATATGGATTAACTGAAACGGCTCCGCTTATCTGTGGAGCAAATCCGAAAAACACACGGGTCCAGTCGACAGGAACCCCGGTAATGGGTGTGGAGTTAAAAATTAATGAGCCCGATATTGATACGGGGATTGGTGAAATCTGGGCCCGGGGGGCCAATGTGATGAAAGGCTACTATAAGGAGCCCGATATCACATCAAAGGTACTTCTGCCGGATGGATGGTTCCGGACCGGAGATCTGGGCGTGTTTGATTCGGATGGCTACTTATTCATCAAAGGCCGGCTGAAGAATGTCATCATCGGAGCATCAGGCGAGAATATTTATCCCGAAGAGATTGAATCGGTTATCAACAAGTTTCAGTATGTGCTGGAATCCGTGGTGGTTGAACAAAAAGGAAAGCTGGTAGCCCTTGTGCACTTTAATATTGAAGAACTTGAGAAACATTTCGAGCATTTCAAGGATGAAGCACGGTTGCAAGTGGAAAAGAAAACAGACGAGATGCGGAAAGAACTGCAGCATTTTGTCAATTCCCAGGTAAACCGATACTCACGGTTGCAGGGAATCATTATCCAGGATACGCCTTTTGAAAAGACAGCCACCAAGAAAATTAAACGGTACCTGTATCAACTGTAGAGGCCTGTATACCAGACCCGTTATTGAACCAGTTTGATTATTGCGTCCTTCTGCTTTTTATCGACTTCGTATTTCAACGGAACTCCGAATTTAACACTGTTGAAAACTTCACGGGTCACCCGGTAAGTAGGCTTTGTCAGGGATGACTCCTCATTGATGCCGATTTTGTATTCAATATTCTGGAAGGTTTCCATCATTTTAACCTGCAGGGGCCTTGGGACCAATTCGGCCTGACTGTTATCGAAAACCGTGCGGTAGGCTGAATCGGGGATAATGAAACTCTCCGGAATCTCCATAACAATCAGCTGGAAATTACCTTTATTGACCCCGGTCACCATCCGGTACTCAAGCGTGCCGGTTTCAATGCGTGGCTTCTTATCCTGAAAATAGGTCCATAGAAAAACGCCGAGAACGACAACAAGGATGCCGTAACGGGCGTAAGGGCTTTGTTTGCGTACAGGTGTTTCCATGTAAGTTGCTGGTTACTGGTTACTGGTTTGGCACTACTGTCATTCCTGCGAAAGCAGGAATCCCCTGGTTCAGAGCATCAGCTGGGAGATCCCGGCTTTCACCGGGATGACAGGACTGACGTTCTTTATCGGGCCAAAGGTAAGAATTAACCAACTGAATTATAAAACCCCTTCATGATCTCCATATATTTCGAAAAAGCCTCACGGCCAGTCTGACTGATCCTGATAATCGTCCGCGGGCGCTTTTTGTGGAAGGTTTTCTCTATTTCGATGTATGCTGCGGCTTCCAGTTTACTCAGGTGACTGGACAAGTTCCCCTGCGTCAGCCCCGTTTGGTTCATTAGAAAAACAAAGTCTGCGCTATCCACAGCATTCAGCAGTGACATGATCACAACCCTTGCCGGTTCGTGAATTATCTTGTCGGCATCAATGATGCTCCGGATGTTATTGTTCTCCATGCTCAAAATTGGCTTTTAAATTCTGACGGGGAAACATTCGTAAAAACTTTATGAGTCTGATAATACCTATTCCGGCAATCACAAATCCAGGCAAGCCAACTGTAAACAATTCGGCCGGAAGGCTGGCAATGCTGTCCAGACCGATCATTCCCGCGATCGGCCATGCAAAACCAAAAATGAGGCCAACAGCTATCAAAGAATATAATCCCATCAGCCAGCCGATAAACCCAAAGAGGAAAATCCAGAAAGCAAATTCCACGACAGGTGATAAGGAGAATTCATGATTACTGAGCAACGGACCCTTGAGCAACGTGGCTGCCAGAAGCAATGTGGTTAGGACAATCCCGAAAATTGTGAGGAGGATCAGCAGTTGTTTTCTCCCCCCTGCCACTGGTTTCATTTTGACATATCCGATTCGCGGGGTTGTAAGAAACACTTTTACGAGTAGAAAAGGAACCATCAGGATAATGATCATAAATCTTATGTACCATGGTTCTGCCCAGTTGTAGTAAGTGAATGTGTCGCTTAGGGCTGCGGCCATCAGCATACACCCGAAAAAAATATCAAGTACGCCGTCGCGCGATTGCAGGTAAATCAATCGCTTTTCAATGTTTTTTGGTTTATAATTTTCTTGCATGGCATTTCAATTTATAGTGAATGACAAAATAGTTTGTAATACAAACATAAATTATATTTCAATACGAAGTTCTCCTGTTACCATTTTTTTTCTGGTTATTTCAGCGATCTTACAATACCAGGCTGTATACAAATAATGTAAGCAGGCGGGATGGCTCTTTTTTCTGGCCGAAGTCCCAATCCTTCCAGGCCAGATAGACCGATTCAGGGACAAAAAGTCCCTCTGGGTTTTGTTTAGCCCGGATGATGCTGATCATTTCGTTTAGAACAGGATGGGTCTTAATTTCAGGAATTCTTGCAAGAACCGTAGCGACATGCAGAATGTCATACCAGATAAAAGGTAGTTTGGTCTTTCGGAAATCAGTCCCCATATAAAACATGTAAGGATGCTGTTCACGGCTGGATTTCCACAATTGCAGCAGGATTTCGGCTCCGGCGAGGAGATTCGGGGATGAATAATCTGCCCTGGCGGCAGATAATAACTTGACCATTATGAAGGTAGCATACGGGCAAGGATCTTCTTTCCGGCCCGGTCCGCGGAATTTTCCCAGTCCGCCGCCGGCACAGGGCCAACCATTGGGACGGTAAATCCCATCGAGGTGCCTGATTGCCTTCTGAACACGGGGATCCTCACCGTAGCCGAACCGGCAGAGAATTTCCGCCAGCACTGGGGCATCGCAGAGCGCCCAGCTCCAGGAATCCTCGCCGGTTCCACCGAAATGTTTCGGAATATTCATCACTACCTGAAACGGACCGGCATCTGAATCATGTGACATGATTTTCTCCGATATCTGCGCGATCTCGGGAATCCTCCGATCCAATCCAAGCTCCGACAGGAAAGCCAGTTTGTGGTAAATCAGTGCGGCATTCTTATGGCCGTTAACAACCTGACCTGGCCAGTTAAGGCTTTCTGCCAGGATGTTACGAATCTTGGGGTGATCGAGCATATCGACCCAGTCCTGACTGATTTGCGCATCGTTTTCGGGAAGGTCCAATAGGGTCGTTCTCGTCAGGTACCGGACCCAGGGTTCGCCTTCCAGCAGCCATGCTAAGATCGGTTCTGGTATGTTCATTTTTTGATCAGATGACCTGGATAAAAGATAAAACAAAACTGAATATTATTTCCAGCCATTCAACGCTATCTTTGAAAAAACCATAAAATGCGTTACGCTGCCATAACCGTCACGGTTTATCTTGGGCTTTCATTTATGATGTTGAGTGCCCAGACTACCGGTTATCCCGATGCATTATATTCGCGACCGGAGAGAACACGGTATACCGAAACTTCACTTCATCAGGATGTGGTCAGTTTCGTTGAAAGCCTGCGGCAGAAAAGTGACCTGGTGCATGTTGAGACCATGGGTACAACCTTCGGTGGTCGCACTATCCCTCTCGTTATCATGGCAGATCCGGCCATTACCAGCCCGGAGGAGGCCCGCTTGTCAGGGAAACTGATCATTTACATACAGGCGAATATACATGGCGGAGAGGTGGAGGGGAAGGAGGCTTCATTACAGTTGATGCGGGAGATTGCATTTGGTAAAATGAGATATCTCCTTGACAACCAGATCTTGATTTTCTGTCCCGTTTTTAACGCCGATGGAAATGATGCACTGGGCCCAAATAACCGTCCGAACCAGGATGGCAGTCCATATCTGGCCGGTCAGCGGGCCAGCGGGCAGGGCTATGACCTGAACCGCGACGGGATGAAGCTGGAAACCATAGAAGGGAAAGCATTTATGGAGAAAATGATTCTTCGCTGGGATCCTCTCATGCTGGTGGATTTGCACACAACCAACGGAACGTGGCACGGTTATGCGATTACAACTGCTCCCGGAATGACCACAGCCGGCCATCCGGGTACTACGGAGTATCTGCAGAATGAGCTTTTCCCCTGGGTGAATGAAAAGGTCAAAGAGCGGGCCGGCTATGATATATTCTATTACGGGGATTTTTATGAATATCCGCCGCGCACTTTCTACGGTATGGCGGCCGAGCCACGTTATCTCACCAACAGCATTGCCCTGCGAAACCGACTTTCCATCCTTGTTGAAACCTTTTCGCATGACCGTTTTGAAAAACGTATTTCTGCCAATATTGCCTACCTGACCTCTTTGCTGGAATACACCAGTGTCCACTCATTGGAAATTCAAAACCTGACAGAAACAATCGATCAGGAGGTGACCCAGGAGATCCGGAGTTCCGGTGGAACGATGCAAAAAGGTGTCACTTTTGAATACAAGCAGCCCGGTCAGAAAACCGACCTATTAGTATATGAGGTCAAGGGAGGGAAACGCACCGGAAAGCGGGTTTGGTTCTCTGATGTTAATCTGATGAATCAATACTCGGCGGCAAAGTTTGCAGTTGTTCCAAAAGCTTATGTTTTTCCGGCCGAACTTGCTGCTATTGCTGCGAAGTTGCAGGAGCACGGCATCGAGGTCACACAATCCACACAGAATGACACTTATTTTGGTGAGAGTTTCACTATCACCCGGTTGAATCATGATGCGATTTCGTATCAGGGTCACAGGATGGCATCGGTCGAAGGCAGTTTCAACGGAGGTTCAGCTGTTATGCCGGCTGGTTCCTGGTATGTGGACATGGCACAGCCACTGGCTTACCTGATATTCCTTCTGCTTGAACCTGCCTCCTATGACGGATTGGTGGTGTGGAATTATTTCGATGATTACCTGGTGGATCGCAATGTTAATTCGGTCGCTGTAACCTACCCGGTTTTCAAAGTCTTCTCGGGTGGGTCAGGCATTCTATCTGAGGGATTGGATCAGGATAAGATCACAGCTATGTATAATCCAATTTCGGGCAAAATCAGCGTGTTTGGATTATCAGTTGAGCATCCGTCACAGATTGAAGTCACAACTGTTTCAGGATCAATGATTAAAAAACTCAACATCCCTGCCGGCAGGAATAATTGTGAAATCGAACTCCCTCATGTCGCAACTGGAATCTTTATGGTCGCAATAACCAGCCTGGGAAAGACAATAGTCAGGATGGTCATGATCAGGAATATGGAATAACGATCCTACCCCTATTCATTCATGCATGGTGGGAGGACCATGGGTCCTCCCCTACAGGTGCACTTGTCCTTCTGTTTATTCCATCGTGGTCTTTCCACTCAACCCTTTCGCCTCAGTCTGGTGCAGATCGAACACAAGTACTTCATTGGTGCCTTTTTTGAGGAAAGTGGCCGGGCAATAAAGCCTGTATTGCGGACCTATGTTCCAATAGCGGCCGAGGTTATGCCCGTTTACCCATACAATTCCCTTTTGGTAGTTGGTCATGTCGATAAAGGTATCCGCGAGTTCGGCGAGTTCGAAGGAGCCATGGAAAAAGAGGCCGGGCCGAAGAGGACCGCCGACCGATGACGGAAGACCGCCGTCTGTCGTCCGTCGTATGTCATCCGTCAATTTTTTAATAAACTCATTATCCATCGGCAAGTTAAAGACATCCCAGTTCATCAGGGTCATCCCGTTCAGGGTTACCCGGTCGGTGATGCCTTTCCTGTCAATGAGGTACTGGGCGAAATTGATCCGGCCCATTCCTTCCACCAGTATCTCAAGGACCGGATCCTTTGCGTCGCTGGCCGGAATGTCAATTGTTTTCTCACCCTCACGACGGTCAAGTTTTCCAATGTAATTCCCGTTGAGGAAGATCGTTGCATAATCATGAAGGTCGGTTATGGTAAGTCTTCCTTTTTTGTGGCCGATAAGCTTGGTCCTGTAAAGGATGAAACCGTAATCCTGTCCGTAGGCTTCGAAGGGTTTTGGCTGGACTGACCAAATGGGGGAGGGAAGCCGATCCCAGATGCTTGCCATCGATTTCATAGGGAATTCAGGAATATCGACAGATGGGATCGGAGCCGGTATCTCATTCATGACCCCTATATACCGAAAGATCAGATTACGAAGTGCCATGTACTTTGGAGTGGCGTTGCCCTGCTCCGATATCGGGGCATCATAGTCATAGCTGGTCAAATCGGGCTCATACCCTTTACCGCCGGAATTGGCTCCGGCAGTGAACCCGAAATTGGTTCCTCCGTGGATTACGTAAAAGTTTAACGAACGCTTTGTCTTCATCAGGAAATCAACCTCTTTCAACAGTCCGGCCGTGTCTGGCCGGGCCCATTTTTCTCCCCAGTGGGTAAGCCATCCGGGATACGTTTCACTGCTGAAGGCAGGAACATTTGGATTCCGCCTGGCTGCCTGGGCAAAATCCCCTTCATTTGAGCCTGAATCCAGTCCGATTGCCGCCCCGTCAATATTGCCGGCCTCCAGCATATAGGGGGTTGGGCCGTCTGCCGTATAGAATGGAATGTCGATGCCGTTGCGAAGCCACATTCTTCTGAGCTCTTCCAGATACTCCTTGTCATTGCCGAAGCTGCCATATTCGTTTTCTATCTGCAGCATCACGATGGGCCCGCCATTGGTAACCAAAAGTGGCTTGATCACTTTTGCCATCTCGGTTACATAGCGCTCAACGGCAACCATATATCGGGGATCCCGGCATCGGAGTTTAATATCCGGAATCCTGAGCAGGTAGGGTGGAATTCCGCCCAGTTCCCATTCGGCACAAACATAGGGGCCGGGGCGCCATAATACCCACATGCCCTCTTCCTGGGCAATTTTTGCAAATGCGGCTATGTCCCGGTTACCGGTTTTGAAATCGAACATCCCCTCTTCCGGTTCCAGATAATTCCAAAACAGATAGGCGGCTATGGTATTACAACCCATTCCTTTCGCCATCAGTATCCGATGGTGCCAGTATTCACGCGGAATGCGGGCCGGATGCATTTCGCCCGATATCATCTGAAAGGGTTTTCCATCCAGGAGGAAGTCCTTTTCCCCTAATTCAAAGGTATGTTTTGCTTTTTGTGCCGGCGCATCATAAATGGCAAAGCCGCAGATAATCGCAAGGAGGAAGAGGAGTTTTTTCATGCCTGAGGTTCGTTCTTGTTGATTTCTTTCTTGATAAATGGCCGGGTTAGCAAGAAAAACACCAGGCCGGCAACCGCGATGATTTTGATAAAGGTAAAACTGGCCAGGGCTACAATGATCAGGGTGACTCCGATCACCAGGTAAACAAACGAGTATTTCCGGTCACGCTTCCTGATCTTTAAAGCCTGATATAACAATACCAGGCCCAAACCTACCAGCATGATGTTTGTCAGCAGCCGGCTGAGCCAATCGGGATACTCAACAAACCAACTCACGATGATCAGGCCGACCAGGATGATGCCGATTGCATATAAGGCAACCGAGATGTATTTCATTATTAACTTTTTGTCCATATGGCTTAAATTTATTTTAAGTATTTCCACATCTGGTTTTTCACTTCCGACATCCACTTAATGGTCTCTTCAACTTCCAGTCAGTATTTTTAGGATAATACGGTTTCAATCCATGCAAAAATAATGTAATTGAAGGATTGATCGAAAAAAAGGTTTGGCTACAGGTTGGGAGGACCACGGGTTCCGGGAGGACCACGGGTCCTCCCCTACCTAGAATCTTATCCCTCCGCTCACACCCGGCCACATCTTCACATGACTGAATCCGCTTACGCTTTCGTACACGGTCCATGGGGTGATGTTTTCCAGGAAAGTTGGCTCGGGATAACGGTAGGGAACGAAAAGTAGGTTGAAGGTAGGCCCAACAAACCATTTCAAACTTCCGAAAAACCTCCCTTCCACTGTAAACCGAAGCTGTTCAAGGAGATTTGGGGTTTTGGCATACATATGATGCCGTTCAATGATCTGGTAGGATGTGAAGTCGACACTCCCTTTGAAATAGTGGGTTATTCCAAAACGGGATCCGACTCCCACGCCAAAGCCCCAGAATTTACTGTCTTTATCCCAATTTGCTCCAACCATAAATTGTGTGTACAGGCGGTCAACTCCCAGCCTGTAACCGAAATTCAAATTCCAGATCTCGCTTCCGGCAATTTCCCAGACATGATAACCGCGCTTAACGATATTGATAAACCCGATCGGCACACCTTTTTCATAATTATCCGCAATATTGATAAAACCGATCTGCGTTCCCCTTACATTGTCAGCCACATTAATAAAACCCGATACCTGGGCCCCCGTGATTTCGTCGGCTGTGTTCATAAAACCGGCGACCTGTGCGCCTTTGGTGTCTCCCGACATGTTCATGAAGCCCGATACCTGGGCACCTGTCACATTTTCGGCAATATTCATGAAATCAGTCAGTTGCGCACCCTTAACCCCCTCAGCAATATTCATGAATCCGGATACCTGTGCACCGGTAGCGTCTTTAGCCAGGTTCATGAATCCGGATCCCTGAAGGCCTAAGACATCGCGGCTAATGGCCATGAATCCGGCAAGGCTTACCCCTGAAAGGTTTTTCGATACATTCATGAATCCCGATAACTGTCCGCCTGTGACAGTGCCACCCGTGATATTCGCAAAACCTGCGAGCTGGACCCCTTTTACAAAATCCCTCTCCAGATTGGCGACAACGCCCAGTTCAATACCCTGGAGGCCGGCACTTACTCCCCAAAGCAGATTCACGGATAATTTATTTACACACTCCCTGGCATCGGGTCCATTGGTTCCGACAGGCGGGAACAGTGTAACCTGGGCGTTACGGTTAATATACTCACCCTCCTCCTGAGAATAGGAAGGTGTAACGATGATACTTGTTAATAATAAGAATATAAATGTTTTAGTAAAATTTTTCATGATGATTTGGTTTTGAATTTTTGTTTTTTGATTTGTTTGGATGAAGGAGTCAACAATCATGCCTATTTTTTTCCGAATAAAAGTACATGAATTTTCATTTTCTTTGGAAAAAGCAAAAAACATGAAAAAATACTTTCTTCTAACATGCAGCCTGATGGCTGCTATGCTGCTTAACGCTCAGGAAAAGCCAGCCTACCAGATTTTCACCGGCGACGGTGGCGATGTTAAGTATGGCAGAATGATGAAACAACTCGAAAAGGCCGATTTTGTCTTTTACGGAGAGCTTCACAATAACGCTATTGCTCATTGGCTTGAGTTGGAGATCACCCGCGACCTCTTCGAAAGCAAGGGACAGGAACTTGTTCTTGGAGCCGAGATGTTTGAGGCCGACAATCAGATCCTCATACAGGAATTTTGGGACGGATTCCTTCCTCAGAAGAAGTTTGAGGAGGATGTTCGCCTGTGGAAGAACTATCCTACGGACTACAAACCCCTGCTGATGTTTGCCAGGGAGAAAAACCTTCCGTTCATTGCCACCAATGTTCCGCGGAGATACGCATCAATGGTTGCCTCAAAAGGTTTCGCGGTTCTGGATTCCTTATCGGACCTCGCGAAAACCTGGCTGCCCCCGCTGCCCATTCCGTTTGATCCTGAAGTGCCCTGTTATAAAAACATGCTCAGCATGATGGGTGGAGGCCCTCCATCGGGCCCGATGGGAGCACACGGGGGATCAAATATTATCAAGGCCCAGGCCCTGAAGGATGCAACCATGGCCTGGTTTATACATCAGAACTACAAGCCCGGTAATCAGTTTATCCATTATAATGGTTCCTACCATTCCGATAGTCATGAAGGGATCATATGGTATCTTAAGAAATATTATCCCGAAGCGAAAATCCTGGTGATTACTACCGTTTCACAGGATGAAACCGACAAGCTGGCCGATGAATCGAAAGGGAAGGCGGATTTTGTTGTTGTTGTACCAATAAGGATGACAAATACATATTAGTAGGGGCGCGTTGCGCGCGCCCGTGTTGATACAAGTACCCATGTAGGGGCGCGCTGCGCGCGCCCGTGCTGGCATAAGTACCATGTAGGGGCGCGTTACGCGCGCCCGTGTTGGCATAGCAATATACATCCCAAGGGGTTAAACGGCCATCTCCCACGCGGCTTTCAACCAACGAATCAATTGGTCATCAATTTCCTCAATCGATTCTACTTTGACCACATTTGAGCTTCGGTTCCGGGAATGCTGGTGGGTTTGGTAGACCGGGAATTCATCAATCGGTTCGCGGCTTATGAAAACAATTGTGAGGTGATTCTTCTCGACCATTATTGCGGCGAACGTGGATAGCCTTCGAAGGGTGATATTGTATTTCCCCGTATAAGTGGCTGATTCTCCGAATTCAGTAACCCGGGCAAGCAGGTAATCAAACAAATCCCGGGTTTGCGGATTCTTGCCAATGAACAGATCATCTAGATTATATTCAAAGCAGGAATGACTCTGGTTGTCTCTCGAAAACTTACGGCCGCAATCAGGGCAGATCCACATGGTTGTTTCTTCTAATCAGGTATGCAGTCCTACATTTCTTTTACAAAACTACCAATTTAATTAGTTGGGAACTTAATGAGTCCCCGCCAATAAGCTTTGCTTTAGGTATCGCTATCACCTGGTTGAAGGTCATGGAATCAGCCCTGAAGGCGTCCGAATCTGCCGGTAATCCAGGCATTGAATTTAATCTTCCGGCAAATGTGAATTACTTAATCTTTCCTAAAACCCACCCGGCAACTCCGCCAGCAACGGTACCGATGACGGTATTCCCAATAACATCTAATACCATGATTTTAAATTGCATGAAATCAAATGATGCGAACATCCATACATCGAACCATACGATCATGAGGAAAGTAATCCAGGCTCCATTCCAAAGTCCGGCCTTAAATGTGTTGACGTTCATCCTGGTGAAAAGGATGACAAAGAGAAGTGCTATTACAATATTTGCAATAACAATGTACACCATTGCAGGTTCAGTTAACAGGCAGGAGGCTGCAGCTTCATACATCTCTTTCATAGGCTCAGCAAGCAGGACTCCCATGATCAGGAAACCGACCCCGAAGCCAGTTACTGATGTAGCCAGGGTCGCAATAAGAATTCTTTTTACCATAATTAAAGAAGTGTTAGTGAATAAACAGAACAGGCTGATTTCCAGCTACAATTGTAGTTCTTAATCTAACACTGATACTCAGAAAATGTTTTTCAGAGCATTTGATTTCCCACTTTAATACTCCGTTTTGATTAAGCTAGATTCGGGTAATGCCCCTAAGAAAGGCATTCAGGTTGTCAGAACTGACCCCCGGAGGCATCCCTCCTCCGCAGGAAGGAAGTATCCTCATGGGACTGTTCAGTTGGGATATCATTTCCCTGGCAGCCAGCTCCACCTGCTCTGGCCGCAGTGCAGCCAGCACATCCCGGGGCGGAATATTGCCCATAAGCGTGATTCCGGGTCCGGTAAGTTCTCTCAATTCATTGAGCGTAACATCGGTTCCCATATTGAACAGGTTGATGCCCATCGCATTCAGCAGGGGTGCAGATTCCCGGCATGGAGCGTCATTGTGTAAAAACCTAACCGATAGCGGCCTGCTGTATAATTCTTTAAAATAGGGCAACCCGAATTCTTCAAACTGATCCTTGCTCATGAAACCGATCAGGTCGTCAAGCATAAATATTCCGTCGATGCTGTCGATTCTCTTTTTCTGCAGATCATGCCATTCCATTAGGAAATCCGTGATCAGCCGGATCAGTTGGTGAGCCCTGGCGGGCTCCATCAGGATCAGCATCAGGAACTCGGTGGTTCCCATAAGGTAGGAAGCAATGTTCAGGGGACCGCGTGAAACCGAGAAGCGAATCTGTTGGCCGGCTTTCTCAATCTGGGACCTGTATTTCACCAATCGGTTCAGCATAAAGGGCAGGAATCCATCTGTTTCCGGATTGGGTTTACCCAGCCGGTCGATCTCTTCCGATGAATGGATCACCCGGTGAGCATGGGGAAACTCATTAACCGGAAAGCTGCACCGGGCGCCAAAAGCAGAGGGTTCCGTGCACATCCCGAATTCCGACCAGTATCCCGGCAGAAAGATGATATCGGGAAAAACCTCAGCGGCCCTGGAATGGCACTGAAACCAGGTCTCTTCATGGGTAAAATAGTCGGACATGGTAACACCTGCCCAGTTCGGCAGCCACGGACAATCAATGATAAACCCTGCCGGAATCGGCGTAACTACCTCACCATTAATAATTTTCAGAAGTGATCGCCAGTGTTCGTCCCTCATAAGTCAATTTTAAATCGTCAATTGATGCGGCAATCCGGCTGTCTTCATCTCAATCTTTATCCCCTGCCCGGGACCCGAGGAACTGAATGTTGCATTGAACCCGAGCTTGTGCGGTCCCTGGGTCAGCGTGACATCATACTGGGTCAGTTGTCCCGTGGCAACCAGCTGCCAGCTGGCATCGTACAGGTATATATAGCTTCCTCCCGTATATTTGATATGGTGATTGGCCGGCAGGTCGAGGGGAATACTGATGGTATGGTCGCCGTCGAAATCAAGAGAGATCCCGGTTGCAGCATTCCCGGGTCCCGATGAAAGTATAAACTGTACCGGTTGATCCGGGTTTTCGTTGTTCATTTCGATAAGAGTTGTTTCTGAACTGGTTTTGTGTTCAGCCCGCCATATGGTATAGGGATAAAGGTTCCAGTTATTGGGGCCATCCATTTCCAGATGAAATTCATTCTTTATGTCCTGCATGGTCAGCTTAACCTCCGGCGGAAAAGCTCCTGCCATGCGCGCCCGTTCCCATTCCCGGATGGCAACCAGGATTTTTTCACTGAAACCGTTACCGGTAACCGCGGCCAGGGAAGTCACCAGTGCATACCCGGCATCAAACCCGGCTGACCGGGCCAGAAGCCATTCGATATCCTCCAGGCTGATTTCCGGTGTCATCCGGAACCATCCGAGCATGGCAGGCATCAGGTTGCGCTGGAAATAGAGCTGGTTGATCAGCCGGTATTGAGTTTGGCTCTCCCGGAATCCGGCATACCAGGGCTCTCCCCAGTTCATTCGCGTGTACATGTGCCAGAAAAAATGTCCCGGTGTGCTGGCATCGGTTATCACCTGGCCTTTCAGTTCGGGTTTCAGGTGATCGTACCATATCTGGGTAAACCTTTGCTGTCCATATTGCCCCATACCGGTCGACCAGTTTCCTTCCAGCCCGTCAAATGAAATCTGCCTGCATCCGGTCTGGTTGAAAAAGTCGGCGATCCTTAAGGTCATCTCTTCCGACAGGGCATTGTCGGTCAGGAATGTCTGGTACCCATGATCCATCAGCTTGCTGATCACGGTTTCCTGCGCATGGGCTGCAGCGGTTGTTCCAAATGCTCCGCGTTCGCAGCCGGCCAGTGTCCATGGGGAAGTTGCGGAAACTTCTTTATACCGGATGATTTCACTGTCCACAACCACTGCGCGCAGTGTGTTGTTTTTCATCTGGTTAAAGAATTTAGGATCTTCTATCCCGATGTTTTTATCGTCCTTTCCAATGGCTCCTTTCAGTTTTGTGGATCCAACCTTTGCCAGACGCGGATCCGGAGCCGATGTCACATAGGGATCATTGGTGGTAATGAAATTCGACAGGGTATGAACGCCTATCCGGATGCCTTCCTCTGCAGCCCGGTCAACCATCAGTTTCATGGTTTCCCAGTTTTCCGGGAACTGGCTGGAATTCAGCTTAAAATGCCCCCATGTTTCAAACGGGCCCTCATGGTAAAGGTATTTCAAGCCGGCCTTTTTGGTCAGCGCCACAGCGTCTTCAAACTCTTTAACACCAAAATTCATGATCAGATAGGCAGCTGAGGCTCCCTTTGCCGTTTTCCCCCACTCTCCGTCGAGCATCGGGTGGGCCAGGCCTTCCGCAATTTCAATTTTCCCAATGGTTGCCAAGGCTTCAGCAGCCTTGCATCCGAAAAGGGCAATGGAAGATCCGGGTACGCCGCCGTCATCGAAGGGCGGTGCTACATAGTAATCATGATTCCAGTTGGATATGATCCTCTCCGTATTCCGGTTT
>Ga0209417_1003703_pt1 | contig 19829 bp, 15 predicted proteins | sample RifGroF2_FD_184002 | JGI IMG/M metagenome (GOLD analysis project Ga0209417, IMG submission 184002) | Groundwater microbial communities from Rifle, Colorado, USA - Groundwater F2 (SPAdes) (version 2) | ecosystem: Environmental > Aquatic > Deep subsurface > Groundwater | place: Rifle, Colorado... | reverse complement strand
GCTGCCGGTTCTGGATGCAATAATCCAATATACGATTGCTTGACAAATGAAGTAATAAATTGTGAATCCACTTGCGAATAGGAGATAAAAATGTATCAAATTACATTTAAACAAATTATAATAATTGGATTAATATTTTTATACATTAACAATTCATTATTTTCTTATGATTTTCAACTTTTAGATTATGGAATTAATAAAACTCCCTTTACGAATGTATCATTTTATAAAGGGAAAGTTGCAATTTTGGCAAATGATAGCACTTTACTCGGTAATTATGACCGAGCTGTTGTGATTGTATTGGGTGATTCAGCAAATGTGTTACCAATTGAATTCCTTAATAATTCTGAAACCAAAAATATACTTTTCGATGGTGGCATACAAAGTCAAATACATTGGGATTCGACAGGTTTAATATGGGTTAGTGGTCAATCGATGTATTGTTACAAAAATGAAAATTGGCAAGAGTATTATATTGATGATGAATACCGAGAAAATCGTACATTCAATAATTTTCAAGTAGATTGTTATAGCAATTTATGGATTACAACTTCAATTTATAATTCTAAAACAGGTGATGAATTTAGTGAATTATATAAATTCTCTGATGGTGAATTCAAATTGCTTCTTAAATTTCCTGTTTCAATCTCATTTATTTCAAGAGAAAATGGTAACATAATAGCTGCCTTACCTGATGGTAGAGTCATTCTTCAAAGGACTTTTCAATCGTACGAAGAAGACCCACAAAATAAAATATATGATGATATTTATATTATTAATCAAGATGATACATATATAAGAACAAAACTAATAACACCTTCAGGAAAGGATTTTAATGAATATAACAAAGCAGTTTATGATATAATACCCGAAAATTCAGATAAAATTTGGGTTACTTTAGGGTATCGTAAATATTTTGAAAATGAGCATTGGACAAATTGTTGTTCAGGAATTAGTTTGTATTCAAATAATAAATGGCTACCTTTCAATGAAGATAATGGCTTAGTAAAAATAACACCTAATGCATATTTACCAGTATATTCAATATTTAAATTCGAAGAAAACCGATATCTGGTATATACATCAAATGAAATGTATATATTAGAAAATGATTCATATCTTAAACAAATTTTCTTGGGATAATATAATTTTAGATGCAAAAGTTATTATTGCCGATACTCTTTGGACTTACGAAAAAGTTTCATCCCAACTTGAATATGTTACAAATCATGATTTAAATTTAGGAAAAAAAACAATTCAAAAAATGTACCTTAATTCACATGATGAATTAGTTTTTCAATTTTATTTTGGGTTATTAATTGTTAGCAAAGATGGGATTAAAAGTGTTTTTGACGAACAGGTATTAAATAATGGTTATGTTTACCCAAATCCCACTCAGGACATAATATTTATTAGAAATAGTGATAAATTTGAAAAGTACTTAATTTATGATTTAATCGGTAGAGTAGTTCAAAGCGGAGTTTACAATCATAAATCAATTGAAGTAAATAAATTACCTTCAGGAAATTATTTTGTAAAATTAACTAATAATTTCAATTATTTTATTTCACAGTTTATTAAATTTTAAAAAAGGTAAAAAAAATGTTAAGTTCGTATAATAAAATAAAATATGTGTTTTTATTCTTTTTAGCATTATCAATCAGCTCAACAGGTTTTGCTCAATCGGCATATTTTGATGTAAATGCAAATTGTCCTGATACCGGTTCTGAACCTTGGTCAAACAATGATGTTTCTTATTATACTGACAATTATGGTCTTACAGGATCTATTGATTTTAAATATAGATATGACAATGGCGACTATGAAATTCAAATGGATTGGTCAACATTTTCTAATCAATCCGGATATATTCAAGACAATGCTCTTAAAAAAATTATAGAATTTGAAGCAGTTAAAAAAATAGTACCTCAAGTTCAAGAACCTTATTCAGTGAATGTATATGTTTATTATTCACGTTTATGTAGGTCTTGGCTCACTCTTAAAATTCATCTCTCAAAACAGCAACAAATTGCCTGTTGCGATGACCAATCAATTATTGAAAGTGGTGATATTGGTATTGATGAAAATAATGAATATTATTTCAATTATCGAAGGTGGATTATTTGTGGTGGCAAATGTTGCAGAAGACAATATATTGGTACAAGGTATTGGGACACAATTAAAGAACTCTGGGTAACGAGTGTTTCATTTGTTGGTACTCAAACTGTTACTTCTTGTCCTAGAAATACTGCTCTTCATGATTGTATTACTAATGAACTAATTCCTTGTAATGATAGTAGTTACGATGGATTTGATGATGGATTTTAATCTAAAAGTGAATGACATAATATAATATTTATTATTCATATTTAATACTCTTAAAACTGCCCGAGTAGGGCAGTTTTAATTTCTAATAATTCAACAACTTCACTATATCTGCATAAATTTTCTCTTCGCTTGGAAGCACGTCATTTTCGTATTCAGGAGCGAAAGGAATATGCGAATCTTTCGCAGCGTGACGCATAATCGGTGCATCGAGATATGAGAATGCTTCTAGGGAGATAACCGCTGCGATTTCGGCACCAAAGCCAAGAGTGAGAGTATCCTCGTGAGCAATCATCAGGCGATTAGTCTTTTTCACGGAATTAATCACGATTTCCTTATCCCAAGGTGAAATTGTACGAAGGTCAATCACTTCCACGAGTTTGCCATAATCTTTCTCAATTTTCTTAACGGCATTCAAGGTGTCTTTCACGGTTAAACCCCAGGAAACGACAGTTGCATCTGTTCCTTCACGCACAATTTTTCCTTTACCAAAAGGAACAAGATAATTTTCGTCAGGTTCGGCAGTAGTAGAATATGGCAGACGATAAAGACCTTTATGTTCCAGAAAGAGTACTGGGTCCTGAATTCTGCAAGCAGTTTTGAGTAAACCTTTAGCATCAGCTGCAGTACTCGGATAAGCAATCATCATACCCGGAATATGTGCGAAAAATGCCTCGATATTCTGAGAATGATAAAGCCCACCATGAATATAGCCGCCTACTGCAACACGAATTACAACAGGTGAAGTAAAATTCCCATTGGAACGGAAACGCATTGTAGCAAGTTCATCTCGAATTTGCATAAAAGCGGGCCAGATATAATCACCAAATTGAATTTCCACCACAGGCTTGAATCCACTCACAGCCATACCAAGGGCAGTGCCAATAATAGAAGCTTCTGCCAAAGGAGAATTGAATACTCTATCTGTACCGAAGGTATTAGACAAGCCTTTTGTGGCAGTAAAAACTCCACCTTTTGGGTCTGCAACATCTTCGCCATAAACAACTATTTTATCATTAAATCTTAATTCTTCGTGAAGAGCATGATTGATGGCATCAACCATCACAACTTTGCTTTCCGAAGGCAGAATATCGAATTCGGCATAAGGCAAATCAAGTGTTTCCTTTGGAGCAAAATTATGCAGTGTGGAATCTTTCGGATCCGGAGCAGGGCGAGTTGCCGCCCAATCAGCACTGGCATGAATTTGCTTTTTCACATCAGCCCAAAGATTATCAATTTCTTCTTGTGTAACAATATTATTTGAAACTAAATATTCAGATAAATTTTTAATAGGGTCTTTTTTGCTGAAAGCTTCTTCCAATTCCTTTGCATCACGGTATTTCTTTTGGTCATCACTCGAGGAATGTGCTATTAGTCTTTCGACTTTTGCATGCATCAGCACGGGACCTTTTCCGGCACGCATATATTCAACAGCTTCCATTGCAGCCAAGAAAGATTCAATGAAGTCGGATCCGTCATAAGAAAACATTTTCAGATTTTCGTAAGATGAAAATGAAGTAGTAACATTTGCCCCCATTGACTGGGATTCACGTTTCACAGAGATTGCGTAACCATTATCCTGAATATGGAAAAGTACAGCAAGTTTTTCACGAGATGCCCAGTTAACAGCCTCATAGAATTCACCCTGCGAAGTAGTACCTTCACCGGAGGCAACATAAGTGATTGCATCAGAATCTAATTTGCGATTAGCCAGAGCAGTACCAACAGCATTCAGAAACTGAGTACCTGTTGGAGATGATTGAGTCGGCATATTCAAATCTTTATGGCCGAAGTGACCGGGCATTTGGCGACCGCCTGTTGCAGGATCTTCGGCTTTGCCCATTGCAAGCAAAAAATATTCATCAGTTTTCAGACCTAATCCGTAAGAAAAAGCAATATCACGATAATATGTCCATGCCCAATCATGCCCGGAAATGAGATTCATTGCTATTGCTACTTGCGAACCTTCGTGACCGCTGCCACCTATATGAAAAAACGATTTACCTTGTTTCACAAGAGTTAAGTGCTTTTCGTCGGTAAAGCGAGCCAACATCATAATTTTAAGTGCTTTCAAAAAGTCTTCTTTTGAAAGGTCTAAAGTCGAAATATTTTGTTTCTTGGTAACTGGTCTTGATTTTGCCATATTATAAGTTATGTTTAATTTTGAATTCTTTAAATAATCAAACTAAAAACGAAAAAATACATAAATTATTAGTTTAACCTAAAAGAAGTTGGTATAAATTGAGTTGGGATAGAATTATAGGATTGGGAAGAGAAAAGAAGGTATTGCAAAGAGCAATTACCGGGAATAGGGTGCATCATGCTTATTTATTTACCGGTATTGAAGGTATCGGAAAAAAAGGAATGGCATTTGAGTTTGCGAAAGCACTGAATTGTAGAAATCCTATTATTGAACCAGACAGTTTTAAATCCTGTGATGAGTGCGAAAGTTGCAGGCAGATGGAACGATTGACTCATCCCAATTTGCATCTGATATTCTCCCTTCCTGCAGGAAAATCTTCTGTTGCTAAGTCAGATAATCCTTTAGCAAAACTCTCTGACGAACAGGTTGAAGAATTACAATTTCAATTGGAACAATTTTCGGCGAATCCATATCATAATTTTAATTTATCGGGTGCAAATACGATTAAAATTGACCAGATTCGTGAAGTTAAGAAAAGATCATCACTTTCTACAGCAACTCGTGGCAAGACTGTAATAATAATAATGAATGCTGATGAAATGACTACAGAGGCTGCGAATGCTTTTCTGAAAACATTGGAAGAACCACAGGAAAATACCGTAATAATCTTAACAACTGCAAGGAAAGATAGGTTACTAACAACAATTCTTTCCAGAACACAGCAGCTTTATTTCCACCAGTTATCTAATGAAGAAATCCGTATTGGTTTGCTGGATAGATTCAATATTGATGAAACTAAAGCAAGGGTGATTTCAATATTATCGAATGGTTCATTTTCCAAAGCGATTGAATATATTACGAATGAATATTCAGATATTCGCATAAAATTTGTTGACGTTTTTAGAACAGTATTAAAGAAAAAGAATTACCGAACTGAATTAATTGAAAAAATTGATGAAATTGTCAAAGAAAATGATGCAAAAAAGATAATCAGCGGTTTAATGCTATTCCAGTTATGGGTTAGAGATGCTTACTCATACTCACAATTCGCAAATAAATCCAATATCATAAATTTAGATCAAATAGACATTATTCATAAGTTTGTGGAGAATTTCAGTACTTTTGATTATTTAGAGGCTATAGGAAAAATAGAAAAATCAATAAATTTAATCAAAAAAAACGTGAATATCCAGTTAATTTTAGTAAATTTATTTTTAGGAATTAGACAAAATGTATTTAAGTTTTATTAGTCGAAACTAATAATAAAAAGTGTTTATGCTAATTAATAATAATGAAGTTACAATAAATAAATCACAAAATCAAGGAAATACTAAATTTCATTCAATAGATACAAAAGATGCAAGAGACAATAAATTTATTACCGACACCAAAAACAATGTATTTGTAGAATTAGATAAAGATTTTACAGAGAAAGAGGCACTCTTACATAAAAACGGTAATACCAATGGAAATGGTGAACTGAAGAATATTGATGAAGACACAATAGAGCCCTCCCAAAAAGATGGTAATATCAATGATTTAAGATTTAATCAGGAAAACGATAATAATCATTTTCCCAAAAATGATGCAATGGATAATCATAATTCTCAAAATGAGAAAAGTGATAATTCCAGACACATTCCTGTGATTGACAGGAAAAATGAGCTTTTGAACTCTCATAATACTGCACAGGTCCTTTTTCAGGGTAATAGAAGGGAATTTTATTTTATACCCGCAAATGTTAATGTGAATGAAGGTGACGAAGTAATTGCCGAAACAGAAAACGGAGTCGATCTAGGTAAAATCACCGGTAAAGGTGAATTGATTTTTCGTAAATGGAATGCATTCAAACTCGATAACGATGTTCCTGTTTATTCAATATTACACAAAGTAAGTCCAAAGGAAAAACAAAGACATCAAGCCAATTTAGAAGATCAGGAAAAAATTCTTGAAAAAGTTAAAAGTTTGATTTTAAAGCATAAATTGGAAATGCGAGCGACAGAAATTGAATGGCAATTTGATAGACGCAGACTAACCATTTATTTCCTTGCTCCCCAAAGAATAGATTTCCGTGACCTAGTGAAGGAACTCGCAAAAGAATACCGTACAAGGATTGAATTAAGGCAAATTACTCATAGGGAAAGAGCTCGAAGAATTACACTTTGGGAAGGAATTTGCGGCAGGTCCATATGTTGTAGTTCCTTTATGAATCAGGTGAAACCTATCACAATTGAACATTCACGTGCACAGCAGCTTTCTGCAAATGTTGCAAAATTGAGTGGATACTGCGGTCGTCTTAAATGCTGTCTTGCATTTGAATATGATTTTTACCTTGCAGAAAATGAAAGATTCCCACGGTTAGGTACAATTTTGCAATTGGAAGATAAAAGTTTCAGATTAATAAAATTCGATATTTTTAAGGATATTCTCACATTTTACTGTGATGAGCAACATCATATTAAGAATTTCAGTTTAAATGAAGTGAATACTTATGCAAAAGATAATTTGTTGCTTGAACCGAGAGAAGCTAGTTGCAATGGTTGTGGAGGTCATGAAGAATCAGAACTGGAAGAACTTATGAATTTGCAGGATTAATTAAATTAGTTTTTATTGAAAAGAGTTGAGGTTAATTGCTTCAACTCTTTTTCTTTTAAATTAATCCATTTGATTTTAGGATTTAAAATTTTTGCTGAAAGAATTTCTCCTGTTTTCCCGCTGAAAAAAACTTTTTTATCATCTTTTAAATTATTAAGATAAATAAATAATCCATAATCATAACCCCTGCCGGTCTGCACAGAATTTTCCTCAATTACTGCTATCGAATTATTATGAATTTCATAATAATTGCTTGAAGGCCTTTCATACTTTTTGTAAAGTTCTTTATTTGAATAATTAGTATAAGCAAAGTAAATAAAGACAATTGAAATTGAAACATAAATCAATCGGAATGAAAATTGTCTTATGTTTTTAACAGTAATAAAAAGAAGTATAATCGTAGAAGCAAATACTGATATAATAAAAGTATTTTCGCCAATAAAGAAAGAACCTGGTAAATATGTCGCAAACTTTGTGAGTGTTTGAGAAATTTCAATTAGTAATTGTGAAGTTGTTGCAAGTGCACCGGCAAATGGCATCCAAAAATAGGAAGCAATTACTGCCATGATAGCGTAAGATTGAGCAAGTACCATTGCCGGAATTATAATTAAATTTGCCAAAGGTGATATTACAGAAATCGTTTTGAAATAATATGCGACAATTGGTGAAACAATAATAGTTGCTGATAAAGTCATTGCCAGACTGGATTTGATGAATTTAGGGAAAAAGGTATCTTTGCTCAATAATTTGTTTTTACCAAGTAATTTCACGAATTTTTCGTTTAATAAAATTATTCCCAAAATTGCAGCAAATGACATTTGGAAGCCTGCACTATATATCATTTGCGGAGAGACAATGATAATCACCAGTGCTGCAATTGAAATTACATTGATTGGATTAGGTTTTCGCTGTATTGTTTTTGCCAGCAAATAAATCATTATCATCAGTGAAGCTCTCACAACTGAGGGATTCAATCCTGTGAGTACAGCATAAGACCAAAGTGTAACTGAAAATATACTGAATTTCAGCCATGGTACTTTAATAAAAGAAAAGAGCCAATAAATTATCATAGAAATTAAACCCACATGCAGACCGCTTACTGCAAGAATATGTGCAGTTCCTGAAAGGGCAAAATTCTGCCGGATTTCCTGCGGAATCGATTTTTTATCACCCAGCAATATTGCTTTCACAATGCCTTGAGTTATTGGAGAGTAAAGTTCCTCAATTTTTGACTTAATTGAATTATTTACTAATTGTATTATATTTTGCTTTTTTCCATTATCCAGAATTGCAATTTCATTTGTGAAGGCAAATGCTGTATAATGTATATCAATTGAGCGATAGTAACTTTTCTCATCAAATTCATTGGGCAGAGTTGCCTGATTTGGAATGCGATACTGAATTTTTGCAAAAATAGTGTTTCCTTCTTCAAACTCCAGCGGCAGATTCTGCTGATTAATCAATGTAAAGTGTAACCTGGTTTTTGGGATTTTCTGAAAATCATTTAAAATTAAATCTCCTTCAAGTATGTATCTTGAAGTTTTACCTTTTACTTTCAGTTTATTTATCACTTTGCCTTGGAAATGCCCTTTTATTTGAGGAGGAAAATTCCCTGAATAGTTAAAATCAAGGTTATATGTCCTGAATGAAGTAAATATTCCGAATGCAAATAGTAATAGTAATACAGAAATTGAAAATTTTTTAAGAATTGAAAGAATTACTGCTATTAAAACTATTGTGGTGATAACAGGGTAAATCCAATCAAAAGGAATGGAAATGATTTTCTGGAAGAAAAATCCAATAAATAAAAAAATGATAAATCTGAATGCAGGAGCATTTTGAAATAACTTTAACATCTTTTGATTAGAATTACGTTATTGAATATATTATTAATGTAAATTATGAAAAAAATCAATAATTTGCAAATTATCTAAAATGAAAAAATGAATTTTTCATAATTAATTTTGTGAAAATTAACAAAAAAAGGACAATATGTGTGGAATTATAGGTTATATCGGTAAAAAAGAAATCGTACCATTGCTGATTACAGGATTGAAAAGAATGGAATACAGGGGTTACGATTCTGCCGGTTTGACTGTGCTGAATAATGATTCAAAAGTACTTACTAGAAAAAAGAAGGGAAGAGTTGCTGATTTGGAGCAACTTATAAATTCGGAAAAAATTCATTCTAATATTGGGATTGCCCACACACGTTGGGCTACACACGGTTTCCCAAATGATGTAAATGCTCATCCCCATAATGACAGTCAAGAAAAGATTTCAATTGTACATAATGGAATTATTGAAAATTATGCTGTAATCAAGAAAAAATTATTATCCGAAGGTTTTGAATTCCGCTCCGAGACGGACACTGAAGTTTTATGTTTACTAATCGAAAGATTTTACTTGAAAGTAAACGATTTGGAATTAGCAGTCAGACTTGCATTGAATGAAGTTAAAGGGACATTTGGTTTGGCAATAGTTTCTACATATGATCCTGATAAGATTATTGCTGCTAGACGTGGGAGTCCATTAATTTTGGGTGTAGGTGATAATGAATATTTTGTTGCATCAGATGCCTCTGCTTTGATTGAACATACTAAAAATGTCGTTTATCTGGATGATGATGAAATGGCAATTCTTTCTCCGGATGGATATATCACTAAAACAATTTCCAATGTTCAGACAAATAATGAAGTCAAAACTCTTGAATTTGACCTGGAACAAATTGAAAAAGGTGGATTCGAGCACTTTATGCTAAAAGAAATTTACGAACAAACTCAAACGATTACTGATGGCTTTCGTGGAAGACTATTGATAGATGAAGGCAATGTGAAACTGGGCGGGTTGAGGACTGTCAAGGAAGATTTCCGAAATGCAAAGAGGATTATCATTTCAGCCTGTGGAACTTCCTACAATGCAGCACTTGTGGGGGAATACTTAATAGAACAATTGGCTCAAATACCGGTTGAAGTGGAGTATGCCTCAGAATTTCGCTATCGTTCACCTGTTCTTTTCGATGATGATATTGTTATAGTTATTTCTCAGAGTGGTGAAACTGCCGATACTCTTGCTGCAGTACAAGAAGCAAAACAAAGGGGTATTAAAGTAATAGGATTGGTGAATGTTGTTGGTAGTTCAATAGCACGACAAACAGATGCCGGAATATATGTGCATGCAGGACCTGAAATCGGCGTTGCTTCAACTAAGGCTTTCACTTCACAATTAACTATACTCACTCTTCTTGCACTATATTTGGGAAGAATGAGAAATATATCTTCAGAAGAGGGATTGAAAATTGCACGTGAACTTTCAGCAATACCTGAAAAAATAAAACAGATTCTTAATATTGCACCTGAAATTGAGAAAATTGCAAAAACATACTCTTACTCCAGGAATTATCTTTATTTGGGCAGGGGATTTAATTATCCAGTTGCTTTGGAAGGCGCACTCAAGCTGAAGGAAATTTCATATATTCATGCAGAAGGCTATCCTGCAGCAGAGATGAAACATGGTCCAATTGCGCTAATTGATGAAAATATGCCTGTTGTTTTTATTGCTCCAAAAGATGAAATTTACGAAAAAATTGTTTCGAACATTGAAGAAGTGAAAGCAAGAAAAGGTAAAGTGATTGTTGTAACAAATATAGGAAATAATGAACTGGACAGACTTGCAGATCATATTATCAAAATTCCTGAGACTTTACCTATTCTCACTCCGATTCTTTCAGTAGTTCCTTTGCAATTAATGGCATACTACACTGCAAAGGAATTGAACCGAGATATAGATAAGCCAAGAAATCTTGCAAAAAGTGTAACAGTTGAGTAAACTCAAATGCGATTTTTATTGCTATTTTTAATCTTTTTCACGGGTGGAATCTCGCACCTTTTTAGTCAGTCTGAGCAATTGCCTGATACGACTACAAAGGTTAATCCTGTTATACCTCTTTTGGATTCTGCAGCAATAGATAAATTCGCAAAAGAACATAATCTTGTCTTCGATTCTGTAAAGGTAGATTTAAACACAATTCAGGATTCCACAAATCAAAAAGCAAGTACTTTGGATACTTTGGTTTCTGCCATTGGTAGTGATTCTATTTCATTTGATATGAAAACGAAACTGCTGAAAATTTACGGCAATTCAAAATTAAATTACAAAGTACAAAAACTTTCAGCAGATTATATTGAATTGAACTTAGAATCAGGTATGTTGGAAGCTCATCCCAAGGTGGATTCCGCAAATAAAATGAGTAATTTCCCTGTTTTGGTCGATGCCGGTGAAGAATATTACGGCAAAATCATTAAGTATAATTTCAAGACGCAAAAGGGCGTTATTGACATGGGTGAAACCAAAATGTCGGAAGGCTTTTACTTCGGTAATAAAATTAAGAGAATTTCATCTAAATCATTATTCGTTCAAGATGGTTGTTATACAACATGCGATGAGCCTCATCCACATTACTATTTCGGTTCACCAAGAATGAAGGTAGAAATGGGTGAAAAAATATATGTGGATCCATTAATATTTTATGTGGAAGATATGCCCATTTTCGTAGTACCATTCGGTTTTTATTTGCCGAATAAAAAAGGTCGTCAGTCAGGCTTAATTGTTCCCGGATATTTCTTTTCTAATGATAGGGGAGTTGTGCTCGAAAATTTGGGTTATTACTGGGCAGCAAGTGATTATTGGGATACTCAACTTGGAGTGAATTATTATTCGAAAGGTGGAGCAATACTTAAAAATACAACCAGATTGATTATTGGAGATAATTTAAATGCTAATGTCACTATGCAATATGGTAAAACACGTCAAAAACCTGACAATCCATATTCGAATGATTGGAGTTTCTCAGGTTCCTATTATCAGCGTATAAATCCGATGGAAAATATAAACGGTTCAGTCAATTTCGCTTCTCAGGATTTCAACAGAAATACTCAGACGAATATGAATGACCGTATCACACAAAATGTAACCTCAAATATCGGTTACAGCAGGACTTTTGAGAATAAAACTTCGATGAATTTGTCTTACCAGAGAAGTCAGAATATCATTACAAATGAATACAATCAATCAATACCTCTTTCATATTCAATGCCTAATTTTTACCCGTTCAAGCAAATGAGTTTTGTACCAAGAGACTCTTGGGTGAGAGATATTACTTTCAAACTGAACACAAACGGAACATATTCAAACAGCCATTCGCTTTACTTTCAGCAGAAGTTGGTAGATACTACATTAGTGACTGACACTACTTTTAGGAATACTGAGAAGAAGTTCATTAGTTACTCACCGTCTTTATTGATTTCACCAAAATTCGGTTTTTTCACAGTTTCTCCATCGATATCGCTTGGTGCAAATACATTTTTCAGAAAATTAACCAGAACGATTAACCAATCAGATAGTTCGATTGTGAATACTTATCAAAATGGCCTTTTTTGGGAATACTTCTATAATTTAGGACTATCTGTATCGACAAAACTATATGGGATGATGGATTCCAAGCATAAATTACTTGGATTTATCAATCCCGAAAGTCTTGGAATTAAAGCATTTCGCCATACATATAATCCTTCAGTTAGTTTTACTTTCTCTCCTGATTTTTCAGACAGAAATTATGGATTTTACGATGAATATTTCGACCCTAATACTCAACAATACGTTAGATATTCACGATTTGCAGACGAAGGCGGCTCACATGCATCAAGCATATTATCGAAATCTTTGAATTATAATGATATGCATAGCTTCGAAATTAAATTGCCAAGTGCAAATGACTCAATTCCCGAAAAGAAGATTGAACTATTAAGGCTTAATCTTGGGACTAGTTATAATTTTGCTGCAGATTCTCTCAGATTTGCTCCTGTGAGATTATCTTTTCGTTCACCTGCTTTGGATTTCTTGAATTTTACCGGCAATGCAACTTTTACATTATATGATGAAGATAATGTGTTTGATATTACAACAGGTGAAAAGACTTCTGCAACCAAGTTTGTGGATAAATTTCTTGTTTCTGAAGGAAAAGGTTTGATGCGACTTACTAATGTTAACTTTAGTTTTTCAACTTCTTTTAGTTCACAAGGTTTGCAGGGCAGTAGTTCGTTTGGTAAGGATGTAAAAAGGAAAAATGATTCTATTGCTCCGGGAGAAAGATTTTCCGAAAGAGTGAATTATGAAGATGAATTTTATGATTATTATGGAGACAATACTTATGGTTATATGCCTTTGAATGTCCCCTGGAGCCTAAATTTGGGAGTTACTTTCAACTATTCACAACCTTATGTAAATCAAATTTCAAGGTCTTTGAATGTGAATGCAGGTTTGCAATTCAGCCTTACAAGTACTTGGAAAATACAGGCTACAACTCAGTATGATGCAATAAATAATGAATTGATCACACCATATTTTACAGTATCAAAGGATATGCATTGCTGGGAATTACTTTTCACATGGTCCCCATCAAAATATAATAGTGGATTCTACCTGCGATTCGGTATTAAAGCCTCTCAATTGAAAGACCTCAAACTCGAAAAGAGAAGTAATCCACTATATAGATAAAATTCTTTTTTTACTGATTATTTTGCAATAATCACTTTTTTGCTGAATGAACCTGATTCTGTAGTAATTACAATATTGTAAAAACCATTACTTAAATTGCTTAAATTTAACTGGAAATCTCTATTTATTTCCTGAGAAAATGAAGAAACCTCAATTCCAGATAAATCGAAAATCCTGATTTGAGCATTTCCTGTTAGTTCAGTATTGAAATTCATCAATCCTGTTGTAGGATTTGGGAAATTGCGAACTATGGATTTTTGAATTTCTTCTACATTAACCACACCGTCAATTTCGCAAGTAATGTTTTGTCCTGTTACTGCATTGTACATACATGCTGCGGTTGTATTGCTATTAGTAACCATAATTGGGAGCCATGTGAAAGTATCGATAGCGGGTTCTTCGTTTGAATATGCCAGAATGAAGTATTTGAAGTACACATTAGCAGAATTATTATTCAAAAATGTCATTAAAGAAGTGTTGGCAGCAACTTTCACTCCAATAACATCAGAATCCACCCAATTTATTTCATTAAGGTATCTTGTTTCCCCCAACTCGTCGTCTGTACTATCTCCCATAGCTACAAATGTACCTGCCATTTTTAGCACTGTTGCTGAATATACCTTTTTATTATTCGGATCTGTTGAAACGCAAGTAAATGTCCAATTAGTAGATTTGCCTGATGTAAAATCAACAGTAAAGTAATCAACACCTTGATTTGGCATTTCCATTGACATGGTCATTACTAAATTCATATCTGTCAAAGCACCAATTGAATTCAGGTAATTGTAAGCATCCTTTGCAGTGAAGCTATCTAATTCCTGAGCATTTGAATTAATTGTGACAGCAAACACAATTAAAATAAGAGTAATGAATTTTTTCATATTTCCCTTTAAAAAAATTTGTAAAAAAACTTATAACACTTTATTTGAAGTTTTATTTTATTGTGAATATTGAATATACTTTATTCAAATCGAAAATAAAAAATGATTATTTATTTGAATTTATTTAATTTTGTAATCTTTTTATTAAGCAATAAGTTAAAGTATGGTAGAAGTCCTCACAAAACAGATGAAAAAAGATGCATTAATTGACTATACGATTGTCACTATTGGATGTTTGATGATGGCAATAGGGATAGGAGTATTTCTCGTAGATGCAAAAGTAGTTCCCGGAGGTGCAAGCGGACTTTCCATGGCAGTTTACTATTTGACAAACGGTACAATCGGAGTTGGTTTAGCAACCTGGATAATCAATATTCCACTTTTCTTTTGGGGTATCAAAGAACTAGGCAAAGAGTTCGGTATACGAACGTTTTATGGGTTTACAGTATCTTCAGTTTTTACTGATTTTTTCAGAGGAGATTTGCCCGGCTTTGGTATGGTAAGATTGCAGGACAGTGAGTCAATTCGTTATTTATTCGAAAATGACTTTTTCTTTTTTGTATTAATTGGTGCAGTACTAGTGGGAGTGGGATTGGGTCTGATTTTCAAATTCCGTGCAACTACTGGTGGTTCGGATATTCTAGCTGCAATTATGAACAAGAAGTTCGGAATAAAAACCGGAAATGCGATTATCTTGATTGATTTTGCAGTAATTTTCATTGCTGGTACTGTATTAGGTATGAAAGGCTTGACAGACGATAAACCTTTAATCGTCTTATTGCTTTATGCATTTTTCCTTGTATTCTTTTCCAGTAAAATCATTGATATGGTGATTGATGGATTTGACTATGTTCGAGCAGCTTTAATTTTTTCGGATAAAAAAGATGAAATTGCCGAACAAATACTCCAGAAAATGAACAGAGGTGCTACTGCTATTAAAAGCAGGGGGCTTTATAGAAACATAGATGCCGAGATAATTTACACTGTTATCACAATGAAAGAAATAGGTAAATTAACGAATTTGGTGAAGTCAATCGACCCAAATTCCTTTATGGTTATCACGATGGTTCACGAAGTTGTCGGGCATGGATTCCGAAGGCGAGTTTAAAACTTTTATAAAATGTAACAATTTCCTAAGCGTCAATTAGCTTTTTCATTCACAGAATTAACTGAAAACTCATGGATTATAATCACTTTGTTTTTTGGATAATATTTTCGGTAGTAATATCAATTATGTTATTCATTGATTTATATGCTACGGAGCATCGTCACGGAAAAATGTCTTTCAAGAAAAGCATAATCTGGACAGGCGTGTGGATTATGGTTGCACTAATCTTCAATTTGATAATTTATATGTTTTTCGAAGACGGGCACGATATGGCTGTTCAGTTTTTGAGTGCGTATATTGTTGAAAAGTCGCTCTCGGTGGACAATTTGTTTGTTTTCATTATGATATTTAATGTAATGCAGATGCCCGAGGAAAATCAACCACACATTTTGAAGTGGGGGATATTATCTGCAGTAGTTTTTAGGGTGATTTTCATTTTGGCAGGAATGGCACTCTTGCATTATTTCCACCCAATTATCTTTGTTTTCGGAATTCTTCTATTTTATGCAGCTTATAAAATTGCCTTTACAGAAGATAAGCCGATGGATGTCGAAAATAATAGAATTCTTAAATTTATGCAGAAAAGGTTCAAACTAATGCCGGATTACAAAGGGCCACTTTTCTTCATAAAGAATAATCAGGGACGATTCATTACACCTGCCTTCCTTACTTTAGTGCTTATCGAAACGTCTGATATAATGTTTGCAGTGGATTCAATTCCGGCAGTTCTTGCCATTACAAATGATACCTTCATTGCCATTACTTCGAACATATTTGCAATACTTGGACTTCGTGCATTGTATTTTGCTTTGGCAGGTATTATGGATTTATTCAAGTTTTTGAAATATGGTGTGGCATTAATTTTAGCATTTGTTGGTGCAAAAATGGTTCTTCCTGACCTACTTGGTCCTCAATTTGTAATTTCAACACAGGTTTCGTTGCTCGTTATCTTATCAGTTCTTACACTATCAATAATTATCTCTTTATTATCCAGTAAAAACAAAGGGATAGATAATTGAGTATTCTAAAGAAATATAATATAAAGAAGATTACAAAATTTAATATATCACCACTATCCAAATGGTATGTGAAAGTTCTCTTATTTTTGTTCTCTTTAGCATTTATTGCTTCTTCCATAATATATACAAACACACTAGTTGATAAAATTGTAGGAAGAGAAAAAGCCCTACTTAAATTCTATACAGTAATTTACGAACATTATTCAGATCCAAGTTCTAATTTCGAAGATATTAGCTTTTTTGAAGAACAGATTATTCCCCAAATCAATTTCCCAATAATAATTACAGATAGCAATGATGTTCCGCTTGAACCATTTGAAATATACTCATTAAATATCGATACAGATTCAACTCTTAGTTATTCCCAAAAAAGGGAAGTGTACATTGAATATGTACAAAAGATGAAAACCAGCTATGCTCCAATTATATTGGTAGATAATAACGATAAAGTTTTGCAGAAGTATTATTTCTATCATTCTGCACTGGTTGATAAATTCAGGTCCCTGCCTTATCTTGCATTTGTAGTGTTCCTAACATTTGTAGGAATTGGATATATTGCATTTAGTGCAAGCCGCAGGCACGAAGCTTCTAAGGTTTGGGTTGGGATGGCAAAAGAAGCTGCTCATCAATTAGGCACACCACTCTCAAGTTTACTCGCATGGCTGGAAATCCTGAAATTAAGGCATGAAGATGATTACAATCAGGAAATAATCAGTGAAATGAGTAATGATATTGCTAGGCTGAATGTGGTTGCAACAAGATTTTCCAAAATTGGCTCTCAGGCAGATTTGACAACTACAAATATTCGTGAACTAATAGAACATATCAGCGGTTATTTCGAAAAGCGTTTACCTCATTTAGGCAGGAAAATTCAGATTGTGCGTGAAATTAATAAGGATTATTTTTGTAAACTTAATGTGGATTTGTTTTCCTGGGTATTCGAAAATTTGTTCAAAAATGCTGCAGAAGCAATCGAAGAGAAACATGGAACAATATTCATTACAATATTCGACAGGGGTAAGTCAATAAGGATTTACATTCGAGATACAGGTAAAGGTATGACCAAATCAGTACGCCGTCATGTTTTCTCTCCGGGATTTACAACTAAAAAACGTGGTTGGGGTCTTGGACTGAGTCTTACTAAGAAAATTGTTGAAGATTATCATAAAGGGAAAATCTGGGTTAAAGATTCTGCACTTGGTAAGGGAACAACTTTTGTGATTGAACTCCCAAAGGATGAAAAAATCTAAGTTTCTGATTACAGACACAAATTTTTATTAAATTTGAACGTTTATAATTTCGAATTTTAAATCCTTTTTTTGTAATTAGGTAAAATTATGTTAAAAAATAGTGGTATTTCAGTTGAAGAGAAAGATCTGTACACAATTTACAGATTATCCGGAAAATTCGTAGGCGAAGAAGAAACTGACAATTTGAAAAATGAACTTGAACTCAAAGTCAAAACTGAGAATAATCGAATAATTATTGACTTTTCAGGAGTTACTTATTTTAGCTCAATTGCTATTGGTATTTTGGTGAAAGAAGATACTAATTTTAGCGAAAAAGGTGGTATGTTCGCAATTTGCAATGTTCCTGATTTTATGCAAAATATATTTGTACTTACAAAATTAACAAGTAAACTCAATATTTACAAGACCTTGGAAGAAGCAGAAAGAGCAGTTATTGCTTATTAATTCATCATGAGACCCAAACAGCTTTTTGAGGAACTAATTGAAATTGCAAAATCAAACGGTTATGCAGTTCGCAAGGATACAGGGAATTTTCGCAGCAATAATTGTGTGCTGAAAGACGAGAAAATTTAGTACAATTGAATCGCATAACAGAACATTAGCTTATGCAATTAATCAATTACTGGATAATGCAAATTACATAAAACCTGCTATCAGAGAGTATTTGCAGGAGGAAGCCGAAAAACCGCTTCTGACAGAACAAGATGAAATTGTTTTAAAAAAAGATGAATAATTATTCAACAATTTTTTGGAAATGCTGATAATCTTTCAATGAGTTCCAGTCACCGCCCCAGGTCCATCCCAATTTTTTCAATTCAAGAGTAATGAAACAATCGGAAGTAATAGTTCCGGGATCATTAATTTCATATTTGCTTCCTTTAGGGGATATTTTCCCGTCTAAATATACTGCAGGATTCTGAAAAGGGTTGAAGTCAACAGCAAATCCATAGGAATGATTAGAAAGTTTGTTCGAATTTGCAACTTTCCTGTAATTGAATCCGGAAGTATTATTGTCCTCCATGGACGCATTGTCCGACCAATTATATTTTACAATTGGGATGCATTTTGCAATCGGGAATTTTTCTTTTCTCATCAACTCAAAGATTTTGTAAACATCTTCGACCAAATCTTTATGGATTACTAATTGCCCCTGATGTAATTTATAATCAAAGGAGTAATATTGAACATCAATTAATCGTAAATTCTCTATGATTTTCTTTGGAGCTTTCGTCCCATTAATGGCTTCATCAAATGTCATTTTTGAATCTGTGATAATAACTTCTGCTTTTGCAGAAAGTGCAAAGAATGCAATCAAGATTATAAATAAAAATACTCCCGAAAAAACATCACCAAAATAAACAGAGTGGAATCTGTTCATTAATATCTCGAATTCTTTATTAACACAGGTGAATAGTAAGCAAGATTTTCAAGAACCTTGCCGGTTCCTCTTGCAACAGCTTGTAATGGATCTTCTGCTATATATACAGCCATTCCTGTTGTTTTGGATATGAGAGTATCCAATTCCTTAAGTAATGCACCACCTCCGGAAAGAAATATACCTCTTTCCAAAATATCAGCTGCAAGTTCAGGAGGAGTTTGTTCCAATAATCTCAAAATTCCGTTCACTATTTCCGAAAGAGGTTCATTCAATGCAGAGCGAACATCTACAGAAGATACAACAATCATTTTCGGAGTACCGGTCACCAGATCACGACCACGAACTTCAATTTCCAGTTCCTCATCCAAAGGAGCAGCAGAACCAGCCTGGTGTTTGATGATTTCAGCAGTTCTTTCGCCAATCAACAAATTATGTTTGCGTCTGAAGTAATGCAAAATGTTGCTGTTTAAAGCATTTCCGGCAATTCTCAGGGACAAATCGGCAACAATACCTGCAAGAGAAATAACAGCGATTTCGGAAGTACCGCCCCCGATATCTACAATCATATTTCCGAG
>Ga0209417_1003702_pt1 | contig 19833 bp, 14 predicted proteins | sample RifGroF2_FD_184002 | JGI IMG/M metagenome (GOLD analysis project Ga0209417, IMG submission 184002) | Groundwater microbial communities from Rifle, Colorado, USA - Groundwater F2 (SPAdes) (version 2) | ecosystem: Environmental > Aquatic > Deep subsurface > Groundwater | place: Rifle, Colorado... | reverse complement strand
CGGCGTTGCGCAGCCGAAGATGGTTTCTTCCGAAATGATATCCGCGATGGCTAAGAACGCGATGGTTTTTCCGTTGAGCAATCCGGTCGGCGAAATCAGCGTTGACGAGGCTCTCGCTGCCGGCGCTGCGGTCGCTGCCGATGGCAGGACAATAAATAATGCTCTTGCGTATCCGGGTTTGTTCAGAGGCGATCTTGATGTGAGGGCTAAAGATATAACGATTGAAATGCAGATTGCTGTGTCGAAGATGCTTGCTTCGCTTGCGCCGGAAGGGTCGTTGCTGCCAGATATGTTAGATAAGAGTGTGCATCAAAAAGTAGCCCAGGCGGCGGCGAAGGCTTGGAAAGAAAAATAATAGGGCTGTTAAGGAGTGCTGTATGATACAAAGTCTCGGACATGTCGGTTTGGGGGTAAGTAACCTTGAACAATCGCTGAAGTTCTATCGCGATGTAATTGGTATGGAAGTATTAATGGAACTAACCATCACTGACGACCGCATTGCTCGTGTAATTGGGATACCTGGTGCGCAAAGCCGTATCGTTCATCTCAAGCTTGGCGATGGTATCCTTGAACTATTTGAGTATAGCAATCCAAGAGGAGTTAATAAAGCAAAAGATATACGACAATGCGACTGCGGCCTTATCCATATCGGGTTTGAGGTCAATGAATTTCATAAACATGTCGCACGGTTTAAAGAGATAGGGCTCGAATTTCTTGGAGAGCCGGTTGAATTTCGGCCAGATGTGTGGGTGGTTTATTTGCGGGGGCCGGATGGCGAAGTCATAGAATTACGCCAACGGCCATGATATAATTTTGCTTCTTGAAAGCAGTTACCGTTCTCATGGGGCTACGCAAATATTTCCGATTGTTCGTGTCCTGGCAACATCCGACATGGCAGGGTAGATAGTTATATTTGTTATGGCTTTGGAGTTTTATACTCCTTTGCTTACTGCAAAATTCAACGCAGCATGCCATCGCCTTGATTTGCACTGAATTGCTGGATGAAACGGAGAAAAATATTTATCCCAACTGGTGCATTCAGGCCAGTGCGAGGGTACGAAGAGTGTGTGAGCCGTTCCACAAGAAATTGAACGAGATTTACATAGAAAACTCGGCATTATATTGAAAATCTGAGCCGAAAAAAGCCTTTTCTGGAAATCATAAATTTCTTCATAAAGATTTTTTACGTTCGGATGAGTTTTTACATAGTAGGCAAAGATAAGTTTTTGTCCGGCTTTACCATAACTCCATCGGCAAACTATAAGTTTTTTTGGTATATCAAGTTCGAATTATTACAGAGGGCGACCACAGCCGCTGATCAAGCTGTTACTCATAGTGGGTGGGTTGAGTGAAGTGTGCCTTTCTAATCACCTGTATCGTAAAATGGTTAAAGAAAAACGCAAAAGTATCTTGAATTTCACTGTGTTTACTGTCAAACTTGTGGGCGTTAGTGGTTCCAGCATGACAATAAGGTCTATTCTTGCTTGATAGTCTCTTTCTTCTTGACAATCCCCTGATGGATAAGCCGATACGATAGCAAAAGGCAAATTCTAATTGCCAATGCTGATGAAGCTTATAATGTGGCTGTTGCGGTTTTAGCAAACACAGGGAAAATATGCCAACCATGGGCACTCTGTGAAAAAGTGATGAAAGCGTTAATGAAAATCGATTCTGGTAATTAATTTGGAGAAAGTATTATGAAAACAAAAAGTATTTGTGTGACAGTGATTATTTTAATGTTTGTTGTATTACAGGCAAATGCCTTTGTTGAAAATTGGGACTACACGCTGAATCAGCTGCTGACGACCGTTTCGCCCTGGACGCTCGGGTATTTTAATAATACTTGTGTAGTGAAGGATTCAGGGGATTCTAATGTAGGGAACTACCTTGTTCAGACCGATGGAGGGTTTGCAGATAGTGTATATGTTCTGCAGACTGATTACAGCGCCGACCTAAGCGGGCCTATAATCCGGGTTGAAACGTCTTTCTTTATGGGCGGTGCAAACTCGTACGGTTGTTTGGGATTAGGGGATTTCAGCGAAGGCTGGTCGCCCGGAGGTATCGAGGCATTTAACATCAGGGCTAAACGCTTTCTGTTTGGGATTACTGATGCGGCAGGGACCTACACCGAAGACTATGACGAAGAGGAATATTTTCATGTTAAGTGGTGGGACGTACGAGTAGAAATTTATCCGACTGCGAATGACGGTAATGGGTTACTCAACTTTTACTACAAGGAACCTGCAGAAACAATATGGCGTCAAAGTACAGCTTTGTCGAACCTAAATCTCCACCTGAAATCTAACGCAGCTATTGATGACCCGAATACGGAATGGACAGGTATGTACACGCGTGTGTCGCGTACCGAGGCAGGAGTGTCCGGAGAAGGTCGTATAGGTCCGGTAGAAATCATGAGTGTTCCCGATCCGCCATCATCATTCTCATTCATAGGTAACCAGCCCGGTACAACTTATGACCCAGGTACATTAGCTTATGGCACCACGTATTACTGGCGTATCGATGAGGTTGGTCCCGGTGGTACGACAACAGGTACAGTCTGGAGCTTTACCACTACTCCGCCGACATTCGTCGCAGCAGGAGCCGTTGCGTCCGGCACAGGAGCGATAACACCGGTGCTTCCTGCGGGCATTGCCACCAATGACATTTTGCTACTGTTTATTGAGACAGCCAATCAGGCCATCACGATTCCTGCTCCAAACGGCGGAACATGGACTGCTGTTACCAACTCGCCGCAGGGAACCGGAACAGCCGGCAGCACTAGCGCTACTCGACTTACGGTTTTCTGGTCAAGATATAACGGGACACAGGGCAATCCGACTACATCTGATTCAGGCGACCATCAGGCCGGCAGGATTATAGCTATTCGCGGCGCTGCTGCCTCCGGCAACCCCTGGGATGTTACGGCGGGCGGTGTTGAAGCTGTGGCAGACACCAGTGGTTCTATTCCGGGAGTGACTACAACGGTTGGCAATACTCTTGTCGTAACGGCCATTGCCACGGCACTGCCGGACTCAACCAGCACGACAAACTTCTCGGCATGGACAAACGCTAATCTGACAAGTATAACCGAGCGTGTTGACAATGCTCGAAGCGCAGGAAATGGTGGAGCGATTGGTATAGCTACGGGCATCAGGGCGGCGACCGGCGCTTACGGCAACACAGCGGTTACCACGCCTTCGGCATACAAAGGCATGATGAGTATTGCGATTAAACCTTAATGTATGAAAATTAGCAGTCGATTAGCCATGAGTTTGACGGTTTAATTGACGATGTATCGGTTGTGCAGTACTAAGTTAAAACTGCTGGGCTACTGAAATTATGGCTTGATTAGTGTTAGAGAAAGTGTCATGTTTATCGGGCATAGCGGCTTCAAGCCGCTGTGCCTGTTGGTATATATGCATGTTTTAACCATGATAATTTTGTAAGCGTCCAACGAAGCGATTGTCTTATACAAAAACTCAGAAGTCTTTGAGAATTAATACTAATTTTGAGGATAATTTTGTCGATAAAAATTCCCTTACACCAGGACAAATATAGATTTTCGAGCAACAATAAGTTTTTGCCCGGCTTTACCATAACTCCATCGGCAAACTATAAGTTTTTTTGGTATAGCAAGTTCGAATTATTACAGAGGGTGACCACAGCCGCTGATTAAGCTGTTACTTATAGGGGGTGGGTTGAGTGAAGTGTGCGTTTCTAATCACCTGTGTCGTAAAATGGTTAAAGAAAAACGCAAATGCGCCTTGAATTTCACAGTTAAAATACAGATAATAGCGGTTCTGTTGCGATAGCGTGGATGTGTAATTGCGCAATCTTGTGAATAAGTTGATAGCAAAAAGTAGTATGTCAATTGCTAATGCTCGTGGATCTTATATCATGGATGTTACAGTTTTGGCAAATACAGGGAAAATATACTAAACATTAAAACTTAATGGAAGAGTGATGAAAGCATTAATGAAAATTGGTTTAGGAAATGGCAATATTGAACTTAAAGAAATTACTATTCCAATTCCTGTAAAAGATGAAGTGCTGATAAAAGTAAATACTGCAGGTGTGTGTGGTACTGATGTGCATATCTGGCATGATCGTTTTCCTAATACCCCCCCAGTTGTACTTGGGCATGAATTTAGTGGTACTATCGAACGAATTGGGCCGGAAGTCGAAGGGCTAAAAGAAGGGGACAGAGTAGTTTCTGCTAACAATCCATTTGCTTGTGGAAAATGTGGCATTTGTAATTCTGGTAATCCAAATTTGTGCCCGGAAAAAAAAGCCATGGGAATTCATTCCGATGGCTGTTTCGCTGATTATGTCAAACTTCCCTCGCAATTGATTTATATTATTCCAGAAAATGTTTCTTTTGAGCAAGCCGCTTTGATGGAGCCACTTGCAGTTGCTATTCATGCTGTGACTGGCAGATGTCGAGTTTATAAGGATGATACAGTTGTAGTATTTGGCGTTGGTGCGATAGGACTTCTCGCTGCTCAGGTTGCACATGCCGAAGGAGCAACGAATATTCTCCTGGTAGGAACCACAAAGGACGAAAAAACAAGGTTCAAATGTGCCAATGAATTAGGATTTAAGACTTTAAATATTGAAAAGGAAAACCTGACCAGTAAAGTTATGGAATATACTTGTGGTCATGGAGTAGATGTTGTTGTAGAAGCGTCCGGAAGTTCGGCTGCAGTTATTCAGGGATTGAATCTATTAAAAAGAACTGGCCGGATGGCAATATCGGGCATAACAGGTAAGCCGAATATTCCAATTGGATGGGATGGATTGATATCCAAAGAGGCAACGCTGTATTTTAGTTATGGTTCAGTGAACGCTGACTGGGAAATGGGTCTAAAATATTTAGCTGAAAGAAAGGTACTTACTTTGCCACTGATAACACATCATTTCAAACTTTCACAGTGGCAGGATGCTTTCAGTGTTCTCGAGAGTATGGATGCTATCAGGCCGATATTTAAGATAGGATAGAGATGAAGAGAGATGAAGTAAGAGTTGAAACTTTGGTTGAATTGTTGGATAGAAAAAAGCTGGATGCCTTGCTTTTTATTCATCCAGAAAATGTGTTGCTAAGTTCAGGAATGTTGCCAGCAGCGTCTTTTACTGTTTGTATGATAACTGCTTGCGGTAGGGTGATAGTCATTACTCCATGGTGGAGAAAAGAGTCCGTGCAAATCAATTCATGGGCAGATAGGATATTTACTTTTAATTGGCTAAAAAGTTTAAGGACAGTCAATCCTGTTGTCTCGCTCAATACTTGTCTTGTGCAAATAAGAAGAAAATTAAAGATAAATAGTATTGGTTATGATGGTTCATTTGAATGTTTCATGCCTTCATATACGCCATCAACATTCTTCTCGTATAGAGGATTCAAAGTCGGTCTTGGAGAAATTTTTGACAAAGCTATAGATATAAGTCAAGATATTCAACAAGTGCGAGCAATCAAAACGGTTTATGAAATTAAGATGCTGAAACGCGCCAGCAGTGTATCTGAAGAAGCCGCACGAGTTTTTTATGAAAGCGCCAAACCCGGAGTCAGGGAAATAGATATCGCTGCAGAAATTCTGCGAGTTGTACAAACCCAGGCCGGAAAGAATGGGATAAAATTTACTTATTGCGACCCACCTCAGATTACCTCCGGCTCGGAAAGAACCTTATATGCAAATGTTCCTGTTTGTCCATCTACAACTAAAAAGCTTAAAAAAGGAGAGTTAGTCATGCTTGAACTTGGTGGTTGTGCTGATGGGTACTGGTTTGATTTGACCCGTACTTTGGTGGTGGGTGGTAGGGCAAAAACAGTTCACAACGAAATGGTTGCAGCAATCAAAGATGCTATGAAAGCAGCTTATTCTGCTTTTTCTCAAAACAGACGAACTGGTGCAGAGCTTACGGAAGCGGCCTTTAAAGTTTTAAAAAGTTCTGGTTTTGCAAAGGCTATAGTACATGGAATAGGTCATGGTATGGGATTTGCCTATCATGAAAATCAGCCTAATATCGGGTTGGGATCAAAAGATGTAATCAGGCCAGGTATGGTTACTTCGATGGAACCAGGACTCTATTTGCCAGGTGTAGGTGGAATACGTATAGAGGAAAATGTTCTTTGGGGAGAAAATAAAGTAACAGTTCTTTCGTCGTATTACAACGGGCTGAATGGTTGGCCCATTAAATAGTTTCTTATTGGATGTCCTTGTATATGAAGAATGTAAAACGCTATGGGATGGTTATAGAACTCAGGAAAGAAAAAGTCGAGGAATACAAAGAACTTCATAAGAATGTGTGGAATGATGTTTTAAAAATGATTAAAGAATGTAATATCAGAAACTATTCAATTTATCTTTGCGAGCTTGAAAAGGATAGATATTGTTTATTTAGTTACTTTGAATATACTGGAAACGACTTTGAGGCAGATATGGTGAAGTTGGCATCTGATTCAACAACACAAAAGTGGTGGAGCCACTGTAAGCCGTGCCAAATACCTTTAGATACCAAAGCAAAAGGCGGGTGGGTTAACATGGAAGAAGTTTTTCATAATCATTAGTATGGGTTTGTATGAAAAGAACGGCTAATTGTATAAAAAAACTGGAACGCATGAATAAAACTCTCAGGCATGAGGAAGCGGATCGGGTTCCTGTAAGTGACTTTTTTTGGGGAAGTTTTATCAATAGGTGGAAAGAAGATTTAGGGCTTCCAGAAGATACAGACATCTATCAATACTACGATTTAGATTGGAGAGTTACTATTCCCAATATGGAGCCTCAAATTAAGGAGTTTGAGGTAATCAAAAAAAACGAGCAGGAAATAATCGTTAAAACGGGCTATGGCGCAATAATAAGAAAAAAATTTCAAGACCCTATGCCGCAATATCTGGGTTTTGAGACCGATACACTTGAAAAGATATTTGCATTCAAGTTTGACGACCCCTGGGATGAACGCCGATATTTTAAAGGAGGGGATAACCAGATTGCAGGTGTTGGAGATGGTTTTGTTCGAAATTTACCGCCATGGTCTGAAACATTAAAGGCTTTGTATCCTGATTTTCCAGTTTATGGAAGTGTATGCGAAGCACATGAACAGTTATGGAGGATAGTAGGGTCAGAAAACGTGATGTTGTGGATTGGTTTATATCCAGATGAACTTGGTAGGTTCATAAAAAAAGTTCATGAATTTGTAGTTGAAGTAACAAAGGCGCAGATTAAAGCTGCTAATGGATTGCTTGATGGAATGGTTATCTGGGGAGATGTGGCATACATCAAGGGAATGTTATTCTCGCCGCATTACTGGAGAAAACATTTCAAACCTTGTGTCAAGGAAATTATAGATATATGTCATGAAAACAGCCTGCCAGTTATCTACCACGGTTGTGGCAATATAACGGATATCCTTGAAGATTTCATCGAGATTGGTCTTGATTCGTATAATCCTCTCGAAGCTAAAACAGGCCTGGATGTAGTCGAGTTGCGTCGCCAATACGGGCACAAATTAGGTTTCTGTGGTAATATGGATGTGATGGACTGGAGCCAAGCTTCTGAAGAAAAACTTAAGAAAATAGTACTTACTAAACTTAATGCTGCCAAAGGCGGCGGTTATATATTTCAATCAGATCATTCGGTTCCGAATTCGGTTTCTGGTGAGAGTTATGATTATGTTGTTAAACTCGTTCGCGAGTATGGAAAATATCCCCTTAAACTTGGCGAGTTCAATATACCAAATATTAAATAAGGAGTGAACAATGAAATTAGAAAACAAGGTTGCCATAGTAACTGGAACAGGAGCAGGCATTGGTAAAAGTATAGCTGAAGTCTTTGCTAAAGAAGGTGCGAAGGTAGTAGCAGCCTCACGCAGGGCAAACAATGGCCAGCCGGTCGTTGATAATATTGTTGCTGAAGGCGGTGATGCTATCTTTGTTATGTGTGACATCTCGAATGAATCGGATGTTAAGAAGATGATAAAAATGGTTATTGATAAATATGGCCGTATAGATGTTTTGGTCAATAATGCAGGTGTGAATTTTGTCAAATCTTTTGAAGCGACTGAACCATCTGATTGGGATAGAGTGATAAATACAGATTTACGAGGAACGTACATGTGTTCTCGACAGGCCATTCTGGAGATGCTGAAGACCGGCGGGGGTTCAATTATAAACATTACCTCGGTTCACACAATAGCAAGCCTTCCGAGTGCCGGTCCGTATGATGCGGCCAAATGGGGCATGGTGGGTCTGACCAAAGCACTGGCTGTTGAATTTGCTGCTCGCAATATTCGTGTTAATGCCTTATCACCAGGCTTGATTGATACCCAAATGTGGGATGATATTAAAGCAGCAGCTCCGAATTTGCAGGAATGTCTGGCGTATTGGAAAGCAAATATTCCCATGGGACGAGTCGGAACCTCTGAAGAGATTGCCAAAGTAGCCGTTTTTCTTGCCAGTGATGATGCCAGCTATGTTACCGGCTCTAATATAATCGCAGATGGCGGTATGACGAGTCAGTTGATAAGTCAAGCATCGTATGAGTCAACGCCTCTCGAAGGAGGCACGAGGGAACGACAATAACACCCTACCTCAAAAACCTTGTGTAATAAACAAAGAAAAGGAATGAACAAAATTAAAGCTCTCAAAACTATTATTATAACCGCTTTTTTGTCAATTTTCTTGACCTCAGTAAGTATTTACGCGGATAGTGAATGTGAGCCAAACTTGGCGAATAACTTTACTGGAATTGCTGTCATTCCAAAACCCATGAAAATGAATTTGACTGGCGGTAGTTTTACTATAAAGCCCAAAACCATAATTTATGTAATTAGCGATTCGCCTGAGATTTACAGCATAGCCAAATATTTTGCCGGTCAAATTAAACCTGCCACTGGTATGAAGCTGTCATTGTTGGAGAGCGTTGAAATTGACCCTCCCGCCGGTTCAATTTTGTTCACAACTACGGCTGCCGACAAAACACTCGGTGCTGAGGGATATGAATTAATAGTCAAACCTAATTCTATACTTGTTCGCGCGCCATATCCTGAAGGGCTGTTCTATGGTATTCAGACACTTCGTCAGTTACTCCCTGCGCAAATAGAAAGTCAGCAAAAAGCTGATAATGCTGGCTGGAGTATCCCTTGTGTTAGAATTATGGACAAGCCTCGTTTTCAGTGGCGGAGCTTTATGCTTGATAGTGTACGCCATTTTCAAACCAAGGAATTCATAAAACGGTATATTGACTTGCTTGCTTTTCACAAAATGAATCGTTTTCATTGGCATCTTAACGATGACCAGGGTTGGCGCGTTGAAATTAAAAAGTATCCTAAACTCACTCAAATAGGCGCTTGGCGAGGAGAAGGCAAAAACCGTTACGGGGGTTTCTATACTCAGCAGGATATTCGTGAAATTGTGGCTTATGCCAAGAGTCGTTATGTTACCGTCGTACCAGAAATTGAGATGCCAAGCCATGCTACTGTTCCATTGTTTTGTTATCCTGAATTATCCTGCACAGGCGGCCCATTTGAGACAGGTGGCGATGGATTGGGCTATTATACCGAGAAAAATGGCTGGCTAGTTTATTGCGCCGGAAACGAACGCACGTTTCTATTTCTTCAAAATGTACTTATCGAGGTGATTGAAATGTTCGATGTTCCTTATATCCATATTGGAGGCGAAGAACTTCGGGAAGGAGCTTGGACCGAATGTCCAAAATGCCAGGCAAAAATCAAAGAACTGGGACTGACGGATGAATCGCAATTGCACAATTGGTTTATGAGCAGAATCAGCAGTTTCATAGCTAATCATAACCGGCGTGCTATTGCCTTTTCCGATAAAAATATGAACCACGGTGTTCCAGCAAATCAAATTGTGCAGGGGTGGCATCCGGGATGGGTAGAATTTGCTGCGGAGAGAGGATTTGAATCCTATAACTCCAACCTCCATCTCTTCTACTTAAACTACCCTTCCTCGGAAGAAGATAGGACCAAACGTTCGGATTATCCCGACTGGATGGATACGATCACTTTACAGAAAATTTACTCTTCTGACCCAGAACCGAACGGCTTAACCATCGAACAGGCCATGCTGATTTTAGGCGGTGAAGCTTGTCTTTGGACGGAATTAGTCTCACAGGAGAGAGTGGATGAAAAGGTCTTCCCCAGACTGACTGCGATGGCTGAAATATTATGGTCTTCCAAAGAGCTTCGTAACTGGGAAGATTTTTCTTCCAGATTGGATATACATTATCAACGACTCGATAAATTAGGTGTTAACTACTTACGTCCGCTGGTCAGCGAACAAATGATTGCAGAGAAATAAAAAAATATGAAATATCTTTTATTGATACTCGTTGGTTTGACGTTCCATCTTTTGCCATGTTATGCAGATGAATTTTATATAGCTGCTGATGGGAATGACGCTAATCTGGGCACAAAGTCCAAACCTTTTGCAACTTTGGAACGCGCACGTGAGGCAATCCGCCAACTCAAGAAAGTTAAAGGGTTGCCCTCCGATGGTGTGACGGTTTGGTTGCACGAAGGGGAGTATCATATCCAGAATACATTCGAACTTTGTGAAGAGGATTCAGGGAGTAGTACTTCTCGAATAGTTTATCGAGCATGTTCAGGGGCAAAGGTAAGCCTTATTGGTGGAGTAGAAATTAGCCCGTTTGCGTTTGAGCCTGTCAGGGATGCAAATGTAATAGAGAGATTTATTAGCGATGAGGCTCGCAGTAAAGTGTTGTGGGTTGATTTAAGAGCTTTAGGAATTAGCAATTATGGCAAGATGAATGCCCGTGGTTTCAGACGCCCTTATGTTAATCCAGGCATGGAATTGTTTTTTAACGACGATGCGATGCCGCTTTCGCGATGGCCTAACAAAGAATTTCTTCCTATTAGAGAAGTGATTGATAAAGGATCTGTGCCGAGATTCGGAGATTTTCAGAATCGTGGAGGGGTATTTAAATATGATTTTAGCCGACCTGATAAATGGAGGCATTTTGAGGACATTTGGATATCCGGCACATTCAACCAACCCTGGGCTGATGACACCATAAAGATTGCATCCATAAATATACAAAAAAAAGAGATCGTTATGGATCAGGCGACTATGTATGGAATTGAGTCGTCTTTTACTGAATCATGGGGACAAAAGGCCAGAGGATATTTTTTTGTCAATATTTTAGAAGAAATAGATCAACCTGGAGAATGGTATCTTGACCGGGAAAACGGGGTACTCTATTTTTGGCCGCCGTCACCAATCTCTAAGGCAAAAGTATTCGTCTCGCTGCTGGATGAACCGATGGTTGCCATGGAAAATGTCAGTTATATTACTTTCAGGGATTTAATATTTGAAGTAACGCGTGGGATAGGTATTTATATCGAGGGCGGTGAAAGCAATCTTGTCGCTGGTTGCACGCTGCGCAATATCGGAGTTGTGGCGGTTTGTATCGGCAGAGGTATTATTCCAAACAAAATGTTGCAACATAATTTTACCGGTGAGCCAGTAAGTCGTCAATTGGGAAGTTGGCATGAGCATATTTACGATAATACTGCGTTTGACCGCAAAGGTGGAAAGAACCATGGAGTTACTGATTGCAATATTTATAATATCGGGGCTGGAGCTATTAGTCTTGGCGGAGGTGACCGTAAAACTCTGACGGCCGCCAATAATTATGTGGTTAACTGCGATATTCATCATTACAATCGGTTAGATAGATCATATAAAGCGGCAATTAACATTGACGGTGTTGGCAATAGTATAGCTCATAACTTAATTCATCATGCCCCCGCTATGGCAATTTATCTTCATGGCAATGACCACATTATTGAGTATAATGAGATCTATGAGGTAGTAGAAGGTCCAACGGAAGATATGGGTGCTTTTTATATGGGACGCGATCCAAGTGAGCGTGGTAATGTTGTTCGTTACAATTTCTGGCACAATATTGGCAATCCCAAAAAGATGATTAACTCAATTTATCTTGACGATGGTGCCAGTGGAGTTGTTATATATGGAAATGTTTTTTATAAAGCGGGTAGTGAAGAAATGGGGGTTATAATGATAAATGGGGGATGGGATAATTTGGTCGACAATAATGTGTTTATAGATTGTCCAACAGCAATAAATGCAACCGCAAGATTTCAAGCTAACAAGGGTGAGCTCGCAAAGCATATTGAGGCTGGCGGTCTATGGAGAGTAAGATTAGAGAAATCCATAAAGCATAACATACCGCCGTACAGTCTGCGGTATCCTGAATTTGTAAATTTTTTTGAAAAAGATCTTACGCAGCCATCAGGGAATCGTCTCTCGCACAATGTTTTCTGTAATATAGGTGCAATAATGCGAGAAAGCGGGACACCGAAGATTATTGAGGATAAGAACTTCCAAACAGTATCCGATTACGATTTTGTAGATGCGACAAAGAAGAATTTTCAATTTAAGAATAGTTCCGTTGTATATCAGGAAATTCCTGATTTCAAGAAAATCCCATTCGACAAAATAGGGTTGTGTAAAAACAAGCATGGAAAAGAATCTGAGAATAAGGAAGGAAATAAATGATTGGTTTGCCAATAATAGATGTTGTTGTAATTGTAATTTATTTTGTAGCAGTACTTTTGATTGGAATATGGGCATCACATCGAATCAAAAACAGAGAGGATTATTTCCTTGCCGGAAGGCGTTTTGGTAAATTTGTGCAGACATTTGCTGCTTTTGGCCAGGCGACGTCTGTAGAGAGTGCCGTAGGACTGACTGTGCTTGTTGCCCGTAATGGCGCAGCGGGAATATGGCAAAGTATTACAACGGTTTTTGGGCTGCCGATATACTGGATTACTTCCGTATGGTACAGGCGTTTACGCCTTTTAACGCTGGGAGACTTTTTTGAAGAAAGATATGGTTCAAAAGGACTGGCGGGTTTTTATGCCCTGATAAGTTCAGTATTTTTTGTGGTTGTAATAGGGCTCGGCTTTGTCGCAATGACTAAGACCATAACCGGGATCGTGACAAAACCGGTAGAAAAGTTATCGGTTGTGGAAAAGGCCGAATACGAACGAGCCATAGAACTGCAGAAGCTGGAAGAAACCGATAGTGAGAATCTTACTTTGGAACAGCAGAAGCAACTGGAACAATTACGTCTTGAAAATCCTCGAAAGGAGTTTTCTCCTATAAACGAGAACATTCTGATGTGGGTGGTTGCAATAGTAGTCCTTTTGTACGCAATAATAGGAGGATTGGAAGCGGCATTTTTGGTAGATACTCTTCAGGGAGTTTTAATTGTTATTTTATCCGTGATGCTTTTGCCTTTTGCTTTTCAGAAAGTTAATGATACTTTTGGAGGCAGTGGAATAATGGGTGTTGTGGAAGCAGCAAGAGCCAGATTGCCGGAAGCGGCATTTGAAATATGGGGATCACCCGCAATGTTAGACTTCACCTGGTACTACTTGGTGGCACTTTTAGTTATGAGCCAGATTAATGTAGCAGTTCAAGCCAACCAGCTTACTGCGTGTGGTTCCGCAAAGGATGAATATACCGCCAGATTTGGCTTTACGACTGGGGTTTATATGAAGCGGGCATGCACTTTGATATGGGGCGTATCTGCATTGTTGTTGGTTATATTGTACAGTGGTATAATTAAAAATCCTGATTATCTGTGGGGATATGCCTGTCGCGATTTGCTGGGGTCTTTAGGATTGGGGTTAGTGGGATTGATGATAGCCTGTCTTATGGCGGCTTTAATGTCAACTGTATCGACGCTTATGATTACCTCCTCAAGCCTTTTAACTCACAATTTATTTAGACCGCTATTTCCAGAGGCAAATGAGAAAATATATGTTTGGGCAGGGATGTTTTTTTGTTTTATAGTTATTATTGGCGGTGTTCTGATTGCCAGTCAGTTTGACAATGTGTTTCAGATGTTGCAACTGCTTTGGGAATTTAACATTATTCTGGCAGCCGGTTTTTGGCTGGGGATGAAATGGCGTCGGGCCAATAAGTTAGGGGCTTGGTGTTCGATGATTAGTGCATTGGTATTTTTTGGACTTCTACCAATAATTATTCCTCTTATTCCCGGCGTGAAAACAAACAAGTATTTACTCAAAACTGTTGAGCCAATAACTGTTGTCAGAACTTACAATACACGTCAGGTGGATGTCATCAAACGTCAGGAAGAAATAACTCAATGGAACAATCTCAATGTAATCGGCAAATCAAAAGACCGGTGTCCCGCCCCATTGGTAGTCGGGCAAAAATTTGATACTAAGTATATAACGCCACAAAAAGCCATATTCTGGACTCAAGGACTTAAAATTGATGAAAATGGGCAGGTCAGGGGGAGCGGAATGTTGAGTCTGGAGTTAGTGATTATAGATAAAATGATTTATAATCTTTCAAAAAATCCATATGCGTTAAATGAAACTATTCGGATTACAATCAGAACTATTTTGCCATTTCTTGTGCTTATCCTTGTATCGCTCTTCACTAAGCCGGATGACGGTATAAGGCTTGACAGGTTTTATGTTAAGATGAAAACTCCGGCTAATATTAACAAGGAAGATGATGCCAGAGAACTGATGTTGTCTTATGAAAATCCACATCGATTTGACTATCGGAAAATGTTTAGAAATTCCAACTGGGAGTTTGAAATGCTTGACAAGACTGATATAAAGGGTATTGCATGGTTTTCAGTCGGTGGGCTTGTAATTTTATTACTGCTATGTGCCGTTGTATCTATAGGAAATTAAAAACAAGTTGTGTTTGCCAAACTTTTTATTGGAGTTAGTTAATGAAGATTGAGAAGACAGAATTTATTAATGGATTAATTTCAAAAATGACATTGGAACAAAAAGTCGGACAGTGTCTCGTGCTCGGCTTTGTCGGCACAGTAATTACGCCGGAAATTCTAAAGCGCATTCGATACTATTATCCATCCGGTATTCGTGCCGGTCTTTATTGGAGGGTTCGAACATCTCGGCATGATCCCGGTGGAACAAACGCAAAATATGCCTATCGTGTATGGCGTACACCAAGGGGAACCGTGAAGGATTATGTTCCTGATTTGCCTGTACCACACTGCACTAATGCCGAGTATTGTGAGTTTCTTAATACTCTAAAGCAAGCGGCCATCGAGAATGATTTACATCTGCCGCTCCATATCACTTTTGATATGGAAGGGGATATTAGTTCTGATTATTATCGCGGGGGCACACATTACTTCCCAAGTTATATGGGGATGGCACAGTCAGGTGACGCTAAAATGGCCCATGATGTCGCCTGGGCAGTAGCAAGACAAATGGTCCCTTTAGGATTTGGCTGGACGCACTCATTGGTTTTGGATGTTAACACGAATCCGATGAATCCAGAGATTGGTACGCGCAGTTTTGGCGATAATGCTGATATTGTGATTAAATATGCCCGTCAGGCACTAAAGGGCTATAATGATGGAGGATTAATCTCAACAGGCAAGCATTTTCCTGGTCGTGGCGCATCAACCTCTGATGCACATGCAGGGCTTCCGGTTATCAACTTGTCAAGAGAAGAGATGGAAGAACATCTTGCTCCATATAAATCTTTAATTAAAGAGGGACTGCCGGCTATTATGATAGCACATACTGTGTATCCAAAACTGGATACTTCTGGATTACCTGCGACCCTTTCAAAGCCAATTCTGACGGATTTACTTAAAAATGAAATGGGGTTTAAGGGTGTTGTGACGACCGATGAGATGACGATGGGTGGAATTATCCAGAAATATGAACTTGCGGATGCATGCGTACTTGCAATTAATGCCGGGGCAGATTTGGTACTGATAAGAGACGAAGGGCCTATAATTGATGAGGTTTTTCCTGCTATGGTCGAGGCTGTACGAAAAGGCCTTTTGCCAATAGATCGAGTCGAAGACGCAATCCGGCGAACACTGTCAATCAAATATGACTATGGTTTTTTTGAAAAGAAACCTGTAGACAATTTGAAAGATCCGGCAAAAGCAGGTGAAGGAATTAATGATGAAAAAGTGAAAAAGATATCGCTGGAATCTGCAAATAAGACGTTGATGATTTTGCGTGATGAGAAAAAACTACTACCACTGAACAAGTCTACAAGGGTACTTCTTATTGAACAAATTAACTGGCTGCATGAGATGACTAACAGCCAGCAGTGCCATCCCTGTCTTTTATGGGAAAAACTTTTGCAATATTCGGATAATGTTGGTGTTGTTGAGACACGCATGGTGTTTTCAGACGAAGATCGTCAGAGAGTCAAATCTCGCTATGACCAGGCAGATGTGATTATTGTTACCAATTACTTCAATCGTCGACAATCTGATGGCAACGATTTTGTCAAAGAGATTCATGGTTGGGGTAAGCCGGTAATAGTTGTGACGAATAGTCCATATCCATTTACAGTACAACCAGAGTATAGTACGGTAATTTTAACATATGGTTGCTCACCGGAATCATTAGAAGAGACGGCTAAACTGATTTTTGGAAAAAGCAAAAACTCTTAAAAAAAGATTGTGTCAGCTTGCCGTTCAGGGAAGCAAAAAAAAGCCAGATTTTTATTGTAACTGTTTTAGGGAGTATTTTTGTGATTTTAGAAAGAATTGATTGGGTTATTATAGTTCTCTACTTTCTGATAAGTATGGTTATCGGGGTTGTAATGTCAAAACGTGCCGGCGAAAGCACGACGGATTTCTTTTTGAGTGGAAGAAAACTGTCCTGGTGGCTTGCCGGGACCGGCATGGTGGCGACAACTTTTGCGGCAGATACCCCCCTGGCTGTTTCAGAACTTGTTGCGCAAAATGGTATTGCCGGAAACTGGCTATGGTGGAATATGCTGTTCGGAGGAGTACTCACCGTGTTCTTTTTTTCCAGGCTCTGGAGGCGGGCTGGAATAATGACGGATTGTGAGTTCGTTGCGATACGTTATTCCGGCCGGCCCGCTGCTTTTCTGAGGGGGTTTCGTGCTATTTATATTGGTATTTTAATGAATGTTATTGTCATCGGCTGGGTAAATCTGGGCATGGTAAAGGTACTGACAGTTATGTTCCCAGATATGACATTTCTGGGAATTAAGGAGCTTAATATTATGGGCTTCGAGTTCAGCTCTCATTTGCTTGTCGTAGGTTGTCTCATGCTATTCACAAGCGTTTATTCGGCGTTGTCCGGCCTGTGGGGCGTCACACTCACGGATGCTTTTCAGTTTGTATTTGCTATGACTGGATGCATTATTTTGGCAATATATGCCCTGAAAAGCCCCGATGTCAATGGAATCGCCGGTCTTAAAGAGAAACTTCCGGAATGGGTATTTCAATTCACTCCTGATATAGGTAATACGCAATCTGCTGCAACGTCAGTGTCAGGGGTATTAAAAATGAGCGTTACAGCATTTATTGCCTATCTTGGTGTTCAATGGTGGGCAAGTTGGTATCCGGGAGCAGAGCCGGGCGGCGGCGGGTTTATCGCTCAGCGAATGATGTCGGCTAAGGATGAAAAACATTCTTTGTTTGCAACCCTATGGTTCACTATCGCCCATTACGCCCTGCGTCCATGGCCGTGGATTATTGTGGCGTTATGTTCACTGGTAATGTATCCGGAACTAAGCGTCAGCAAAAGGGGTGAAGGTTTTGTTATGGTAATCAGAGATTTGCTGCCGCCTGGCCTTATGGGGATGCTTATAGCAGCATTTCTGGCTGCTTATATGTCAACTATCGCAACGCAGCTCAATTGGGGTTCTTCATATATTATTAATGATTTATATCGTCCATTTGTAAAACCCAATGCAGATGAAAAGTATTATGTCTATGTCTCACGTCTAACCACATTTTTACTGATGGCTTTTTCCCTTCTGGTTACATCAAAGCTGGATCGCATCAGTGATGCCTGGAAGTTCACGCTTGAGTGTAGCGGCGGAATTGGTCTTGTGCTGATATTGAGATGGTTTTGGTGGCGTATAAATGCGTGGTCAGAAATAGGAGCTTTAATCGCACCTTTAATCATTTATCCGGTTTTGAAGTTAAAGTTTGGTATTGAGTTTCCAAATTCTCTGTTAATTATTGTCATATGGTCAACTTTTGTGTGGCTTATAGTAACGTTTATTACTCGTCCAACTGATGAAGCTAAACTTATATCCTTTTATCGAAAAGTACATCCCGGCGGTATTGGTTGGAAACGAATTGCTGTTAAGCTGCCTGACGTAGAAAGTGACAAAGGCTTTTTGCAGCTTTTCTTTGACTGGGCTGCCGGATGTGTATTGGTAATATTTACTCTCTTTGGTATAGGCAAAATTATTTTTGGCCAAATCCAATTGGGTTTTCTATTCCTTGTTATAGCAGTAGTTGCTGCCGGTGTTATTTATTGGCACCTCTCAAGATATGGATGGGAGAAATTACGCGACTAATTCAAGAAACCTTCGCCGGACAAACAATCACCAAGAAAATGGAGAGTAAAATGAACAGTAAAGAGCGGGTTCTTGCAGCCGCAAAAAGACAAAAGACCGACCGGCCACCGACGAGTCTTCGCTGCACATCCGAAGCATGGGAGAAGTTGCGGATATATTTGAACGTGAAAACTAACAATGAAGTCCTTGATACTCTGGATATAGATTTGCGATGGGTAGGTATGCCTTTTGTTGGTCCTGAAGGAAAGTCGGCTGTCCCTCTTGGGAGCGAGGGAACAGATTTTTGGGGTTGCCATACTCGTAGGGTTGTAACGGATTATAACACATATTTTGACTTCGACTTCCATCCTTTGGCGAAGGCAAAATCCGTTGAAGAAGTTTTCTGTCATGATTGGCCGAGTCTGGACTGGTGGGATTATTCGGCTATCGAGCACAGTATCGAGGAAGAGAACCAAAAAGAACCGAGGGCAATTATGTATTTTGCCGGCGGAACCTTCGAAACGCCCTGGTATTTACGTGGGATGGAAAAATTCATGGTCGATCTGTATGAGAATCCTCAAATCGTCGATGCCATCTGTGGAAAGGTAGAAGAATTTTATCGTATGCGGGCGTTGCGCGTTATCAATGTTGCCCCAGGAATGATCGATATGATCGGTTCTGGCGGAGATATCGGAACTCAGCGTGGAATGATGATGAATCCTGATATCTGGCGGCAACGAATCAAGCCCTATACCGGCCGTCTAATCTCCGTATTTAAAAAGATGGGGCTGGCTACTTTCTATCACTCTTGCGGCTCATTAGTGCCAGTTATTGATGATTTGATTGAGTGTGGGCTGGATATCCTAGATCCTATTCAGGTAACAGCAGAAGGTATGAAGCCGGAGGAGTTGTATCCGCAGTTTGGCAATCGTCTTTCTTTTCATGGCGCTATTGATGAAGTGAATCTTCTTCCGAATGCATCGGCAAGCGAAGTTTATGAAGAGACAAGGCGGATCATCGGCATACTTGGGAAAAATAATGGATTTATAGTCGCTCCCAGTCATATGGTACAGGGGGATACCCCGCCGGAAAATGTGGTGGCAATATTTGATGCAGCAAGGAGTTATAAATGATAAACTTGACGGATAAAATTGCAATGGTCTTGGGAGGAGCGGGCTGCCTAGGCTTGCCAATTTGTAAGAAACTGGCACAGCAGAGGGCTTCTGTAATAGTGGCCGATAAATATATTACGGGACAAGCTATATTTGTCGATGGGGGGGCGCTGCTTGATAACAATGAATAGTAAAGAACGTGTTTGTATAGCAATGACTGGTGGAATACCAGATAGGGTTCCAGTAATTCCCCAAATTTGTCACCCTCATGCCATCAAGGCATTAGGGTTAGATTACAGGGAAACAATTATTGAATGTCTCCGAAATCCTTTGCTGATAAATGAACTCGAC
>Ga0209417_1003700_pt1 | contig 19840 bp, 16 predicted proteins | sample RifGroF2_FD_184002 | JGI IMG/M metagenome (GOLD analysis project Ga0209417, IMG submission 184002) | Groundwater microbial communities from Rifle, Colorado, USA - Groundwater F2 (SPAdes) (version 2) | ecosystem: Environmental > Aquatic > Deep subsurface > Groundwater | place: Rifle, Colorado... | reverse complement strand
AATTGTAATCGAAGATCAGGTTTGGCTTGGTCAGCGAGTCTGCGTTCTGCCGAATGTGCGGATTGGAAGACATTCCGTAGTTGGCGCAAATTCTGTGGTTACCAAAGATATTCCGCCTTACAGTGTTGCTGTGGGTGTTCCTGCAAAAGTCATAAAACAATATAATAATCAGACAGGTAAATGGGAAAGAGTTTAAGTAGCAGCCCATGTGTGGATAGAGATAGATATGTTCAAAATTTAAAACTAAATTATCTTACCCATGACAAACTTGAGTTTAAATTTGAAGAGTTTAATAATGACCAACAAAGAGCGGGCTATGGCAGTTCTTAATTATCGGTCTTATGACAGATTACCTGTTGTGCATTTTGGTTTCTGGCGTGAAACTCTTGAAAAGTGGCACCGCCAAGGCCACATATCGTTCGAGCAGGCTCGAGATTGGTCAGATTGTGCCCCGATAGATAAACAGATCGGTGATAAACTCGGCTTCGATTTTGGCTGGTACAATTGCTTTTCCCCAGCAACCGGTCTTTGCCCTGCCTTTGAGGAAAAAGTCATCGAGGAACTACCAGATGGTACTCAAAAAGTTCTTGACTGTAACGGCGTAATTGTCCTCCGCAAGTCAGGTGCTGGTTCAATACCTGCCGAGGTAGATCATCTGCTCAAAAACCGAAAGGCATGGGAGCAGCATTACCTATCAAAGCTGCAATTCGATGCATCACGCGTTACTGCCGCCAGCGTAAACACCGGTTTAGATTTCAAGCCTTTTACTCAGGGTGGCCTTGAGTTCTTAAGAAAGCAGGAATGCCCCAATCCCATCGGACTCCATTGCGGCAGTCTTTTCGGCCAGATTCGTAATTGGATAGGCATAGAGAATATCAGCTATATGTACATGGATGATGAACCTCTCTACGATGAGATCATAAATACCGTAGGTGAGCTTTGCTATAAATGTACGGAAATCGCCCTGTCCAACGGCGCAAAATTTGATTTTGCCCATTTTTGGGAAGATATCTGTTTTAAAAATGGGCCGCTGGTAATCCCCTCGGTCTTCGCCCAGAAAGTCGGCCCGCACTATAAACGCATTACTGACCTTGTCCGTAAACATGGCATCGAAATTATCTCCCTCGACTGTGATGGATTGATCGATTCTCTCGTTCCAATTTGGCTGAAGAATGGTATCAACACCATGTTCCCGATTGAAGTGGGGACATGGGATGCAAACATTAAGCCATGGCGTGAACAATATGGCAAGTCTTTACGCGGTGTTGGAGGCATGAATAAAGTTGTTTTCTCAAGAGACTATGCTGCCATTGATGCTGAAATGGAACGGCTCAAGCCGCTTGTCGAACTTGGCGGATATATACCATGCCCGGATCACCGTATTGCACCTGACGCAAAATGGGAAAATGTTCAGTATTACTGTGAGAAAGCAAGGATAGTTTTTGGCGTATGAGAGTTCGATTCCTGGCAACAAGGTGCCTTTGCACGCTTAAACCTTCGTAATCAGTCATGTGCCGACGCATAGTTTTGTAAAGTATGAAGTGAGAAAATACAAAAGAATATTTTAAAGTAAGATTATTCAGAGACCTCTATAATATAAATATATGTTCTGGCGAAAAAAAAGGTAATTTGAAAGTTTTTGTGGTCGAGTGAAGTAATGCCTAAAATTCCACGAGTGATTCTGTTGATCGAGACTTCGAGAGCCTATGGTCGAGGTCTTTTATATGGTATCGACAAGTATTCCCGTATTCATGGCCCATGGGTTTTTTATCGTGAACCGCAATTTTATTTTAAGCGTTCGGGCAGCCGCGAAATGATGCTTTCAAATTTGAGAAAATGGAATGCAAACGGCATCATCGCACGGGTACCGGATATTGAAAAAACAAAAGAAATAGTCAGTCTTGGCCTGCCTACGATTGTTTCGGCGCATTTTAATAACATTGTTGCCACTTTGCCGAACATTGTTACGGACGACAAAAAAATAAGCCAAATGGTGGTCGAGCATCTGCTGGGGCGGGGCTTTAAGAATTTTGCTTTTTACGGAGGCGAAGAAACCTTTTATTGCCGCGGACGTCGCGAATCGTTTTATAAGGCAATTTCGCAGGCTGGTTTTTTCGCGCAGCTCTACTGCGGCCTAAAAAAGGGCGGTGAAAAGTCAGAAAATGAATTGTCTGCTTTGGCAAAATGGCTCAACAATCTTCCCAAGCCGATAGGCGTGATGGCTTGCACTGATGATGATAGTCAGCGGATTGCCGAAGAGTGCAAAATGGCGGGGATCAACGTTCCGGAAGAGGTCGCAATAATTGGCGTTGATAACGATGCGATTGTTTGCTCACTTTCCGACCCTCCTCTTTCGAGCGTCGCCCTAAATACCGAGCGTGCGGGATATGAAGCGGCAGAACAACTCGACAAAATGATGAAGGGTGAAAAGTCGGCAGTTAAAAAAATCATCGTTCACCCCTCGCATATCGTAAATCGTCAATCGAGCGACATTTTGGCAATCGAAGATAAAGATGTTGCAGAAGCGGTGCGGTTTATACGAGAGCGCAGCCGACAGCCATTGCAGGTGAGCGATGTAGTTGGAGATGTGCCGTTGTCAAGGAGGGTGCTTGAACAAAGATTTCGCAAGGTTCTTGGCCGTTCGATATTAGATGAGATAAAGCGAGTACGCACGGAACAAATCTGCCGAATACTGGTAGAAGCAAATCTTTCAGTGTCAGATATTGCGGTGACCCTTGGATATTCGAGTGTTGACCATATCGCACGATATTTTCGAGAGGAAATGAAAATGAGTCCGCTTGCGTATAGGAAAAAATTTGGCCAGAAATAACGACATTAATGTGAATGTTGTGTAATCTTGTATCATCGCAAAATGGCGAAAAATAGGCGCAAAATGGCGATGTAATTTTGTCGAAGTTCTGTATAATAAATAAATGGGCAGGGGGTTTTGTGGAAGGGCAAGGTAATGAATACAAGAGAAAGGTTTTTGGAAGTAATGAATTTTAATCCTAATGTTCATTCGCTCAAGTGGGAATTCGGCTACTGGGGCGAAACCGTCAACAACTGGTACACGCAGGGGCTTCCAAAAAAGAATTATCCTAAGATTGAAACGCAAATCACCACGCCGACATCGACGCTATACACTTATGCGTGGTCGAACAAGGGCAAAGGCGCAGATCGTTTGCCAAATGGATTTCCCGTGATGGGAGGCGGATTGTACTGGCCTACACAGGGATTTACGCTCGATAATGATGTTCGCAGCCATTTCAAGATGGACTATACGCAGGTGATGGTCGATGTGAATTTGCTGTGGAACCCAATGTTTGAGGTAAAAGTTTTGCAGGAAGATGATGCCTCAATGACGTATATCGATATCGACGGCGTAAAACGGATGTATCTCAAAAATGAGGCTACTATCCCGACATCGCTTGAATGGCCGATCAAGGACAAAGCGAGCTGGGAAAAATTAAAGGCGGAACGGCTCAATACAAAGAATATTTCAACGAGGTTTCCTAATAATTGGAATCAACTTGTTAAAGAGTATAAGAATAGGGATTATCCGCTGGCACTGGGCGGCTACCCACAGGGCTTCTTTGGTACGCTGAGCCACTTGATAGGCTATGAGAACCTTTTTATGTGGTACGCTTGTGAGCCGGAGCTTATCCACGATATCCTGAACACCTTTACCAATATATGGATAACAGTTTATGAGGAGGTGCTTAAACAGGTCGAAGTTGACCATTTGCAGATATGGGAGGATATTTCATTCGGCAAAGGTCCGATGATATCACCGGCTATGGTGAAAGAGTTTATGTGTCCATACATTAAGCGAGTGGTTGATTTCTTAAAGGCTCGTGGCGTGAAAATAATTTTACTCGATACTGATGGCGACTGCAATTCTATCATCCCGCTGTTTATGGAAGCCGGCGTTACGGGTATGTATCCATTTGAGACGCACTGCGGAATGGATATTGTGAAAGTGCGCAAGCAGTATCCCAGACTGCAAATTTTAGGCGGCATTCCCAAATCGGAAATCCAATTTGGTAAAAAACGCATTGACGAAATTCTTGAGCCTGTTGAAAAAGTTCTAAAAACCGGCGGCTATATCCCATTCGGCGACCACTTTATCCCGCCGGATGTGAATTTCGAGAATTTCAGCTACTATCGAAACAAACTCAACGGCCTGATTAATGCCAAAGGTACCATTTAACTAAAAATATCGGAGTGATTATGAACCAGAAAAGCCTGACGAAAAATTTGGTTATAGATGAGTCGCACATCAACGGTTTTTTTGTGTGGAAAGTGGCATTTATCGCCGCGATGGGCGGACTGCTTTTTGGCTATGATTTTATGGTCATTGGCGGAGCGACCATCTTTTATGAAAAGTTTTTTAATTTAGCGGGCAGACCCGACCTGCTGGGACTAAGCGTTGGCTCTGCGCCGATAGGGTGCATACTTGGCGCAGCGTTTTCGATGGTTTTCTCCGACCTTTATGGGCGTAAAAAACTGCTAATCTTGGCATCTGTTCTTTTCGGCATATCCGCTGTGGGAACCGCAATGTCAGGACATTTTGTGGTGTTTAATATCTTCCGTCTCATCGGTGGTGCCGGCATTGGGTTAGCCGCGAATCTTTCGCCAATGTATATCGCAGAAATATCGCCTACAAGTTATCGCGGGAAAGTAGTTACGACAAACCAGTTTACTATAATGATTGGTATTGTACTTTCGCAAGTTGTAAATCTGTTCATACAGCAGCATGGTGAAAAAATCGGTTTGACGACTTCCGGTATGACATGGAATGAAGTTATGGGGTGGCGATGGATGTTTGGTTTTATGGCAATACCTGCGATAGGATTCTTTGCACTGATTTTCACAGTGCCGGAAAGTCCAAGATGGTTAGTAAAAAAAGGCAGAAAAAATGAAGCAGAAAAAGTACTCGCGATGGTCGGCGACGCATCATACGCCAAAAAAGAAGTGGCTGACATCTCCTCAACTATCTCCGATGAAGAAGTGGCCAAAGTAAATATCAAAGAACTCCTGGAGCCAAAACTGTTTAAAGTCATCCTTCTTGGTATGTTCCTTGCGGTTATTCAGCAATGGAGCGGCCTTAACAGCATCTTCGCGTATTCACATCAGATATTCAAAGACGCGGGCATCGGGGTTTCAGGGACAATGCTTTCTTTGGTTTTCCAGGGTCTTACAATGCTCATATTCTGCGTGGTGGCAATGTTTATCGTTGACCATATAGGCCGCAAGACGCTGATGCTTATCGGAACACTGGGTATATCCGTGATACACTTGCTTATAGGCATGAGCTTTCATTATCAAAAGACCGGCATTTCGGTTGTTATTCTTGTGATGCTGGCAATTGCGATGTATGCTATGACACTTGCGCCAATCGTGTGGGTGCTGCTTTCTGAACTTTTCCCAAACAGAGTTCGCGGCGTAGCAATGGGCATCTCTGTTGTGGCGTTGTGGGCAGGATATCTTATTTTGACTTATACGTTCCCGATAATGCGAGAACATATAGGCATCGCAAATACATTCTGGATTTACTCTTCATTTTTGTTTATTGCCTTTTTGGTACTCTGCTTTGCCCTGCCTGAAACAAAGGGCAAATCACTCGAACAAATAGAACGAGATCTTTTCGGCAAACACAAACTGTAAGAGAATGGTTTTGTCAACAGGATATATTGATGGGAATAAAATATTTGGCTTGTATTCACTGCCGGATGGCACAGGTAGCAAGCATGGCTTTATCGCCACGATTCCCGAACCGGCGACAATGTGCTTATTGGCTCTCGGCGGATGGATAGTTTTGTGGCAGCGAATTTGGAAATAAGGAGTTTCCAGGTGATCCATCTTCAGAAGGAAATGTTTATCTATTCAATGGAACTTATGCTGAAAAAATATCGGATGGCATCGAATCAAGCGGCATACAATGTCTTTGGAAAATAGATGCACCTTAAAAGAAACTCAGAGTATAAAATTAAAAATAAGCTGAAAGCTTTAGAAATAAGGAGAATAATATGCGAAATCTGATATTGATGAGTATAATTTTAAGTATTATTGTATTATCAGTATTTTCATTATGTCAGGCAGAGGTTAGATACTCAATTACCGACCTTGGCACTTTAGGGGGTGGAGGTTCTATTGCTTTCGGTATCAATGACAATGGTCAGGTTGTGGGGGCTAGTGAGATTGCTGGGAATTCCGCTGTCCATGCCTTTTTGTATGATGGCACTGCAATGAACGACCTTGGCACTTTAGTAGGGGGCGACTCTTATGCTTATGGCATCAATGACAGCGGGCAGATTGTGGGCAACAGTGGTGGTGAGTATGGTGATTATTATACCCATGCCTTTTTGTATGACGGCACTACAATGAACGACCTTGGCACTTTAGGGGGGCATTCTCGTGCTTATGGCATCAATAACAGTGGTCAGGTTGTGGGGGAAGATGAAGCTGGTGCCTTTTTGTATGATGGAACTACAATGAACTACCTTGGCACTTTAGTAGGGGGTAGCTCTTCTTATGCTTTAGGCATCAATGACAGCGGTCATGTTGTAGGGGTTGGTTTTATTGTGGGTGGTTACCATGCCTTTTTGTATGATGGAACTACAATGAATGACCTTGGCACTTTAGGGGGTAGCTATTCTTATGCTAATGGCATTAATGACAATGGTCAGGTTGTGGGGTGGAGTACTCTTGATGGGGATTCTGCTACCCATGCCTTTTTGTATGATGGTACTACAATGAGAGACCTTGGCACTTTAAGGGGTAACTCTTATGCTTATGGCATCAATGACAGCGGGCAGATTGTGGGAGACAGTGGTGTTGGTTATTGTGGAAGAGAACGTGCATTTCTCTATAATAGTACAGAAGGTATGCTCGATTTAAATAATTTAATTCCATCAGGCAGTGGATGGGTATTAAACTATGCCCGTGATATTAATAATTCGGGTCAAATAGTCGGTTGGGGTACCATTGGTAGACAAACTCACGCTTTCCTGATGACCCCAGTTCCCGAACCGGCAAGCGTTCTTTTATTTTCTTTTAGCCTTTTGTGTCTAAAAAACAGGAGCAGGATTTAACTTGGGATTTCCGCAAAATAATATCCATATTGTCAGAGGCGCGGCTGGTACTCTTAATTTCTTCTATGATCAGTGGGATGGCTGGGAGACAATTAATGACTGGACAAAGGTTGGATCATCTGGATATATCAAAGTTGAGAAAAACACCATTGCTTCGCGTCGTGGCTCCTATAAACGAAATATAGCTTCACGGTGTAGTGAAGAAAATGGTTCATTTTTTTAGAAAGGAAAAGAAACATGTGGTACAAAAGAATTGGTTTGGCAGTAATGTTGCTCTGCGTGCTATTTGCATCTGGATCGCAGGTATATGGTAAGGCAGCAGATGGTAGTCTTAATTTCTTCTATGATCAATGGGGTGGTTGGGAGACAATCAATGACTGGGTAAAGGTTGGATCAAGCGGCTATCAAACCTATTTCAGTCTGGACAGCCTTACGGACTGTAACGAAGATACTACTGACTCGCAAGGTTTGAAAACACAACTGAAGATATCAATTCCAACAACAATAGTCGTCCCAGCAGGGACATGGGCGGGGTATGAGTTTACCGTGCCCAATACATCCATATATCCGTATGAAGATATCATACAGATGTTCACTGGCGGATTTTATAGTCTGCCATCTGCAACACAGTTGCGGCTTACTGATACAGCTGGCAATGTTTTGTGGTCATATAATACAGGTGGCTGGATCGCCACGACCACGCCTGTTTTCAAGGCCAACAGCACTGTTCGTCTCATTGTATATCAAACAGTGACCGCGAATGTATGGGCGGGTAATTATGTTTATACTGAAGTAATGCAGTTGATGACTAAACAACGTCCGACATGGTTTGGATACTATCATGTTGATACAGATCCCTATTGTGAAACCATCGGCGGCGGCTTATGGCAGGTAGGGGGTTATTCTAATATTGCCCATGTAAACTTGAATATATATGATGACATGAACGACCTTGATGAACTTGCCGAAATGTGTAAGACTCTTAAGGTTCAATTATTGGTTAGTACCATAGATCAGTTCTTCAACACGGCTTACCCTCAGACATTATGGCCTCCGGAAGTACGCGCCTGGACATGGCCAGCGCTCATGGCAAAAATTGATCGCGTGCGTGGGCACAACACCGAAGATTTTGACATTATTGCAGGGCTTTATATTTCGGATGAGCCGTTTTGGAATGGTGCAAATTACTGGGAGGTGTATTACGTCTCTTATTTTGTTAAGACCTACTATCCACAATATCCTACAATGATTACCGAAGCGTACCCTATGCTCGAAGACCCGCGATACTCAAATTTCTCTGTTCCGACTAATATTGACTGGGTTGGGTTCGATAAGTACATGGCATCCAATCAAAACTTTGATACTGTTATTCCCTGGTATCTTGCTCGGCTCAAGGCAAAACTAACTTCCAGTCAGAAAATATGGCTGGTACCGCAATCGATGTCTGGTCCGGATGGGGATCTGGGCATGCCGGTCGTACCTGATGCGACGTTATGTGCATGGCAGTATAAGTATTATGACCTTGCCCGTAGCGATTCCCAGATTGCAGGCATGTTGTGTTTTATGTACCCGTATGTGTTTAATCAGCCGCAAACATTAGCTGCTGACCAATTAATCGGGCCACAACTCATTCCGCCAAAATGATTTGGATATTAAAATTGCGGCTGCTCATGAAAATGGGCAGCCGCATAATATGCCGAATGGTGAAATGGTGAGTCATAAATATGTCTGGTAACGGGTGTCCGATGTCAACAGTTGAAGATGTATCAAAGTAGCAATTATACCGATAGGATGGCAAACAAAATAGGTTGTTATGAGTACCGCCTGTTTGATTGTGCCGTATCCAAAATCATAAAAGATCATTTAGGAATAAATTTTAGGTAAACATACACTGTAAGAGAAGGTTTTACTACCAGGAGATTTGCAATGAGTACAAAGTTAATACAAGAAACATTTGATAAGGGACAAGGCATTTTTCGGCTGATACCGGTGTTTGTGCCGCGGCTTTTCGGGCAGGCCGGCAGACGTCTTCGGCTTCACCCTGATGACTACTATGCACTGGGTATGAACCGTGGTTCGATGAAAGAACGGTGGTTCTCGTCAGTTATCGTGGCAAATAACGGCCCGCTTGCGCCAAAAGATGAGGGTATGAGTTATGTGGCTGTCGAGATGGGCAATATCAAAAAGAAATTTTCTCTGTGCGATGCTATTGAAGAACTTGGCGCAGCGGCAATCGGAAAGGAACTCAAAAAGAAATACGGCACATGGCCGATGTATTCAAAATTCTTCGACTATGAAGGTCCATTGTTCCATCATCTCCACCTTGACGATAAATCTGCAAAGCGCATCGGCTGCGTCGGAAAACCAGAGGGCTATTATTTTCCTCCACAGCTCAATAACTATATGGGCACGTTTCCTCACACCTATTTCGGATTTTCACCGGAAACCACCAAAGAGCAGGTTCGAGAGCGACTGCTCCGATATGAGGATACCGACAACAGAATTACAGAATTGTCGCGAGCATATCGTATTGAGCTTGGCACCGGCTGGTACACTCCGCCGGGCGTGGTGCATGCGCCTGGTTCCGTGCTGACTTACGAGCCACAGTGGAACAGCGATGTCAATTCGGTATATGAGAATATCACAGCCGGCGAAATCTATTCACACGATTTTCTGGTTGAAAATTGCCCGAAAAATAAAAAAAGCAATGTCGATTATGTGATAAGCCTGATGGACTGGGAAAAGAACATCGACCCTAAATACAAGAAGCACTATTTCCGTCCGCCAGTTATTCGTCACTGCGACAAACACTACACCGAAAAATGGATTATGTACGCCAATGATTACGTTGGAGCGAAAGAACTGACTATTCAGCCCGGGCAGATGGTAACCATTAAAGACCCTGTCGCTTATGGCTGTATTATCATACAGGGACACGGAAGATTCGGCGTTTTCGACGCAGAAGCGGCGATTGTGCTACGATACGGCCAGATGAGCACGGATGAATATTTTATCAGCGAAGATGCGGCAAAAGCCGGCGTCAAAATAACCAACGCCAGTCCGTGTGAACCAATGGTAATGTTAAAGCATTTCGGGCCGAATCATCCCGATATGCCGAAAAATAATAAGTAAAGAAAGGTGTATAATGAAACTTCAAAATTTTGAACAGAAAAACGCAAAAATTCGTGAGCAGTTTAACGAGCTTAAAAAGAAATACCCACAGCGTTTCAAACAGCGGCTAAATTTGTCGTGGAGCAACTGGGGCTTCGGGCTGGAAAATCTTGAAATATCCGCAAAACGACTGGCCGACGCAGGTGTGGAATTTATCGAGCTTCACGGCAACCACTATGGTCCCGAACTCGGCTATAAGCCCAAAGAAATGCTCAAAATTCTAAAAGACAATAATGTCAGGGTGGCCGGTATTTGCGGGATGTTTTCGTCGGACAACGACCTTTCAAGTAACCGAGGCGTTCACCGCCAGAATGCCATTGACTATATTCGGCGTGAACTTGATTTTGCCGCGGCTGTTGGAGCGGGATATATGCTGATTGTGCCGGGTGCGGTAGGCAGGCCGGCTGCTTATGACAATTCTGAGTTTGAGCGGTCGGTAGAGTCTCTTCGGATAGTAGCCGATGACTTTGTTAAGCATAACGTCCGCGCCGCGATTGAACCGATTCGTTCGGCCGAAGTGAGCATTATTCACACAATTGCCGATGCGAAACGATATATTGAAGCCATAAGTCATCACGGTGTTTGTCATATCAATGGCGATGTATATCATATGCAGGTTGAGGAAAGTCATATCGGTATGGCAATTCTTGATGCCGGCGAGAAATTGACCAATTTACACATGGCAGACAGCAATCGCGGTGCCTTGGGCGATGGATCAATGGATATTGACAGTATAATAATGGCGATGTATGTTATTGGTTATAACAATGACAAATGTTTCTGTACCCCTGAACCGCTCGGCCCCGGCGGCGACCCATATCCGGCGATGTTCGGAAAGCCCGATGCGCAACTGCTTAACAATCTGGTCAATAAGACAGCTAAATGTTTCAGAGAACGAGAAACGGCTTTGCTGGAACAGTAAGCATGTTAAGTTTTATTTTCCGATTTTAATACTACCAGTTTCAACTGGTAGATGGGAATAACCGCTGTCTTCTGCTATAAATATAGGCATGGATTATAAAAAGCAGGGACATAGCGTTTACTATACTCGGTATTATTTGGTGATAGTGACCCAATACAGGCGCAAAGTGCTTGGAGACGGTTTTGGCGAATATCTCAAAAAGCTGGTGATTGGAATAGGCAGGCAAATGCCAGAAATAGAAATAATAGAAGTTAATACCAATATGGATCATATGCACATGTTGCTTTTCATACCACCAAAAATGTCTATAAGCGAGGTGGTTAAAGAAATGAAAGCCAAAACCGGCTTATATATGCGGAGGAAGTTTTCATTTTTGGACAAGGTGTTGCATTGGGGTCAAGGTGGTATTTGGTCGCGTGATTACTTTGTATCAACGGTTGGTATGGATGAAGTTACGATAAAGAAATATAATGTATCGAGATGCAGGGCAAAGAAGACAGTGGACAAGCTCTGCTTGAATTCTAAAATGCCACCAGTTTTAACTGGTGGTTCTTTACTTTTTGCAGTATACCTTTAAAACTTTTGCATTAATTGTAAGGATGAAAAATGAGTAGAAAAAAGCTTTATTTTGCGGTTGTTTTATTTTTTCTCGTCTCATTGACATTAACCGATGCCAAAACGGCAGCAGTTGAGTGTAATGACCTATACGGCTTGAAAATCGATAGTTCTGCGGAATTGGTTAAATGCAGAACACTTCCGTTCTTGGCCGCTGCGCCTGAAAATAGGGGAAGCACGAACAGGAAACTTGATAACGTATCCCCATCTGAAACAAACCCGTTCATTACCGATTATACAAAAACTCCGCCGAGATTTCCGATAAGAATCAGCAGGGAAATAATCCCCGTCGGAGCAAAAGCGGATACGATTTATTTTCTCGGAATGATGAATAACGGCTGGGACTATGGCGTTGAGTTCTGGAATAAACATCCGGAACTTGCGGAAACCCGCGATGACCAGGTATATGTCGGCTCAAAGATAGGTGAATTGGAAATCGTATATGCAAACGGCAAAAGCGACCGGATTCCGCTAGTTATGGGTGCAACAGCATGGTTTGTGTCGTTCTGGGCATCTATGCCGGAATACGGCTATATGAAAGAGGTAAAAGAGCCTTTCGCTTCACGTCCCGACTACGCCGCAATTTTCGTAAAAAGCCTCAAAATTAAAGAAAGCAGCGAACCGGCAACCGGCAAAAATACCTACGCACATTATTTTCTGGCGGTCAAACCTCGTGATGAAAAAATAGAGCGAATAATTATTAGCGACAATCCCGGTTTTAGAGGCTCACCTTTAATTTCAGCAATTACCTTGGCCGGCGCATCGCCGGTTGAAGGGTTGCATCCCTTCGGGAAATGGCAAGCTGATGCAAATGATCTCAAGCCGACTGTCAATTCATATAAGTGCGGTAATTGGTCGAAGGAACTGACTGCTCTTACCGATGCTCTTTACACAAAAGAATCCGACCTGCCGAAAAAAATTGAGTTGATTGATTTTCCGGCCGGTTTTGATGCTGCCAGCATACGATTTAAGGGTGATATTTTTGCGGATATGCTCTCGAATATATGGATTGCAAATCTTATGCAAATCGACGAAAAGTTCGATGCTAACGATGGTTTCTTTCACGAAACCGGCAAAAACAGTCCCTGGTATGGCGCCTATTCAGGTATCGGAACATGGGCGCCGGTCGGTATTTATAACTTCGGTGCATGGGGACGCTCTTCTGAACATTTTGCTACGCTGGCACTGCGGTGTATAAATGACTCCAAACGGCTGACAAATTATGTCGATTTCTGCGACAAGTACCTCTATTCATATCGAAACAATCACGACCCTAACAAAGGTCCGGACAATACTTATCTCGATATTTCAAGATGGCCTGCCGATGCGCCGCCGCACTGGGGAACCGCTGTTTATGGCTATGTTCCAGAAAAAGAGCCCTACCCAATCAATGAATTGCAGGGCGACGAGGAGATGGAAGGCCATGGTGCGACTATAGTTGCCAGGTGGGTTGCCTGGCGAATGTTTGGTGCGCCAAAGGGAGATTGGCTGACGGCTCAACGAAAGGATATTTACGGCAAGAGTCGGTACGATGCAACCAGAGATGCAGCGGAATTTATCTGCTGGCTGATGGAGTACACTGGCCGTGATGTGATTTATTCCGAAGGTGAAATTACCGGCTGGGGCGGTGGCGGGACACTGTATGCTCAAGGCTGGAAAGATGAGAAAGACCCAAAAAAAATTTTAAGAAATTACGCTGATGCCGATATGTACGAGCCGTATGCCTCGTATGTCTGTATGACTGCTCTGCGGTGTTCAGCACAAATGGCCGAAGCTGCCGGCGATATCGCAAGTGCAGTCAAATGGCGTGCGTATGCGGATAGAATACAGACCACGATGATTCGACTGCTGGCAACCGGCGAATATAGCAGACGGATGTGGCGGCAAAGCCGATGTTCAGTTATGCCCAGTTTGCAGGATTCGCTGGTACAGGCGTGGTTTGCGTTCTACTATGACGGCCTTGACCCAATGCGGCTTGATAAGGAAATGACACCGATAACACAAAAAACGCTAAAACGTCAGTTGAGTTATCCTTATGGCCACGCGCCTGTACTTGCAATGGGTTATGGTATCGGCTGGCTTACCAAGGCGGCGCTTGTTCTCGACGAAATGGACGATGCGGGCAAATTGCTGGTCAATATCGCAAAATATTCCTACGATAAAAATATGGACTATGTCGATCAAAAGCGAAATATCGACTGGCGTAAATGGCTGTGGCTGATTCCAGAGGGGACAAATATTCTTCCTGACGGCAGTTGGTATCGCATCGGCGACCTCTCCAATGGCGCAAATCAGGGACCGGCGATGCACGCACTTGAGCTTTGTGCCGGAATTGACGATACGAAACCGACCGAAGTGAAAATAATGCCGCGTGTGCCATCGCCTCTGACCGGCATAGAAATACGCGATTTCCCTGTTTTGATTCCAGACGGCAACGGTTTGACCAGAGCAAAAATCAACTATGCGTATGACAGAAACAAATTTTTTTTTACTTTTAGTTCCGACCATTCCATTCCGAATCTTGCTGTTCGTTTGGGCCCATTTGATCATATCCAGGCAGAAAAGTTCGTCCAGAACAAAAAAAACAATTATACGGTCAGAACAGAATCTTCAGGTACTTATAATGGCATGGTGGCATGGTGGGTATGGTACGAAGGATTTAGGAATGTAACGTCATTGTACTTGAATAAATAGTGATTCTAAGCAAGATAAAGAACTGAGAGTTCTAACAATGAAAGGAATTTACATGGCCAACTCTATCGGCTTAGACTATGGCACTAACTCATGCCGCTGTGTTGTTGTAAATACAGAGAATGGAGATGAGATAGGGGCGGCCATATATGAATACCAGACAGGTGACCACGGCATTATCCTCGATAGGCGAGACCATAATGTCGCCCGCCAGAATCCTGCCGATTATGTCAATGGCATTGAAGTAACTATCAAAAAGGCTATGGCAATCGCAAAGAAGGCGGATAAGAAATTCAAAACGGAATCGGTTATCGGCATTGGTGTTGATACCACAGGTTCTACGCCGCTGCCGGTTGATAAGAACGGTACTCCGCTGGGAATGCTCAAGGCATTTAAGAAAAATCCCAATGCAATGGCATGGCTGTGGAAAGACCATACATCACATGCAGAGGCGGCTGAAATTACTGCTCTTGCCCGCAGAGAACATCCTGAGTATCTGGCTAAATGCGGCGGGGTATATTCATCGGAGTGGTTTTTCAGCAAGATACTGCATTGCCTTCGTGTTGATTCGAAAGTTTTTGATGCGGCCTATTCGTGGGTTGAATGTTGCGATTTTCTCACCGGTATTCTTACTGGTACCAGCAACCCTGCGATATTAAAACGCAGCCGCTGTGCCGCCGGTCATAAAGCGATGTTCAATAAGCAGTGGGGCGGTTTGCCTGCAAAAGATTTTCTCGGCAGGCTCGACCCCAAGCTCGGCGAACTTCGTGAGCGACTCTACGATGATACCTGCACCATTGAAACAGCCGCAGGTGGCCTTACCGAAGAATGGGCGAAGAAACTGGGGCTAAAGGCCGGTATTCCGGTGGCAGTGGGGGCATTTGATGCGCATCTCGGAGCTGTAGGTTCAGGTATTGCGCCGGGTATTCTGGTAAAGATTATTGGCACAAGCACCTGCGATTGCTTAGTTTCAGACAACAAAACAAACCTTGCCGATATTCCCGGAATCTGCGGAATCGTCGATGGCTCTATTCTGCCGAATTATTATGGCCTCGAAGCAGGACAGTCGGCAGTGGGCGATATTTTCAACTGGTTTGTCAATTATATCGAACCGGCAGGCAAAAAGAACGGTTCGCATACTGCGCTGACCGAAAAGGCCGCAATGCTTAAACCCGGCCAATCAGGCTTGATAGCATTGGACTGGAACAACGGCAACCGTACCATTCTTGTCGATCAGCGTCTCACGGGAATGCTTGTCGGCCAGACACTGCATACAAGGCCTGAAGAAATCTACCGCGCACTGATTGAGGCAACGGCATTCGGCGCTTTGACTATCATAAATCGGTTTGAGGAATATGGTGTAAAGGTTACAGAAGTTGTCAACTGCGGCGGAATTGCCGAAAAGAATCCGATGCTGATGCAAATATATGCTGATGTTACCGGCAGGGAAATGAAGGTCTCTCGTTCGTCGCAGACATGCGCTCTGGGTTCTGCGATTGCCGGTGCGGTAGTAGCCGGCAAAGCAGCGGGCGGCTATGAAAGCTTTGCCGCAGCGCAGGCGAAAATGTCAGGTGTAAAGAAAAAGACATTTAAGCCCATCGCAGCCAATCATCAGGTGTATCAGCAGTTGTACAAACTTTATAGGCAGTTGCACGACGCATTTGCCGTATCAAGCTGGAATGGCAATCTTATAAACGTGATGAAAGAACTTCTCAGTATCAAGGACAAGGCAAATGAATAAAGTATATGAACAATTGAAAAAAGCGGTATGCCTTGCCAATGTTGAACTTGAACTTAAAAAATTGGTGATATGCAGTTGGGGCAATGTCAGCGGAATCGACCGCAAAGCCGGCGTTGTTGCGATAAAACCAAGCGGCGTGGCTTATAAGGATTTAACGCCCGACAAGATTGTCATAGTCAGTCTTGATGGCAAAAAGATTGAAGGTGATTTAAATCCTTCATCAGATACGCCGACACATCTTGAATTGTATCGCAACTTCACGGATATAGGCGGAGGTTGTCATACTCATTCCTGTTATGCGACGATGTGGGCGCAGGCCTGCCGCGAACTGCCGTGTTTTGGCACGACTCATGCGGATTATTTTTACGGTGCAGTGCCGATAACAGAACAGCTTACTGATGAGGAGATAAAAACTGATTACGAACTCAATACCGGCAAAGTTATAGTGCGGCGGTTTAATGGAATCAAGCCTATATCAATGCCCGCGGCGCTGGTGGCAGGGCATGGACCGTTCACATGGGGCAAACGCCGATGGCCGGCGTTGAATCAGCGGTAGTACTGGAAGAAGTGGCAAAGATTGCCGTCGGCACACTTGCCATCAATTCAAACCAGACAGCTATAAGGCAGACATTGCTTGACAAACATTATTTACGTAAACACGGCAAAGACGCTTATTATGGCCAAAAGTAGAAATGGAATAATTGTAAATAAGCAAACATTTGGTGCGATCGTGGGCAACTGATGGATTTCACCTGATCAGTATAAATGGTTTGTTCGTGTCCTGGCAAGATGCTTTCGATTCCGAATTAACTCATAGTTCCACAGAAATCCCATGGCATAGCATAATCGTCTTCTGAAAGCTGGATACACGCATCTGTTGGTGCAACCACCAGTCCTTTGGCAATCTTAATATCAGAATAGGTACTTCTAAATGCGCGTATCCCGCTGGTGTCTCTGCGGCTGGGCCGGCCAGTTGCCTTTATCTCAATTGGATAAAATATTCCATCCCTTTCCAGGACAACATCAACCTCTGCATCGCGATGTGTACGCCAGTGATACATAGTAGGCATGGGATTTAAAAGCGCACACTGCTTACGTATTTCATTTACAACAGCTGTTTCAAATAGTGATCCCCATAAAGGATGTCCGCCAATAGCTTTTGGAGAAGATATTGATTGAGCATGACAGGCTATGCCTGTATCGGAAATATATCCTTTGGGTTTACTGCTGATACGTTTTATTGTATTGCCATGAAATGCAGGTAATTCAAACCATTGAAACGTTGCTTTGAGTATATCGAGCCATTTTTGGGATGTCTGAGGTGTAAGACCCAATTCACGTCCAACTTGACTGTAATTGATCTCTTGGGCAGTGAGCGCTGATATAAGACTTACAAAACGGCGAAACAATGCCCAATCCGAAACATCCGCAAACTGACGAACATCACGTTCGAGATAAGTGCGCAAATAAGAATCATGAAAGTTCGCAACATGCTCCAATGGCATCAAGGTAGCCTCAGGAAGAAAACCACGCCATAGAAGTTCATATAATATCGAACCGGTCTGTAATTTCTTTGTTTTCTCAAAAATACCGGCATCTTGGTTTTCGAGCCAGGCCAGAAGCCATGGCTTGGAAGCATCTTTAGCAATTTCCCCAAGACTAAAACTGTATAAATCAAGGATTACTATTCTGCCAGCCAGACTATCGGAGATTGACTTCATAACAGACCACTGTTGTGAGCCGGTGAGTATGAACTGGCCGGCTTTGCGATCAGCATCGATGTGTCTCTTTATTGCGGGAACAAGTTCGGGTGCATATTGAATTTCATCAAGGATCACCGGCTTAAGGTGGTTGTTGAGAAAAATATCAGGCTCTTTTCGGGCATTTTCAATATCCTGCAACGGGTCAAAAAGGACATAGTCCATATTTTCAAAAATATGCTTAACCAATGTGCTTTTTCCAACTTGCCGTGCACCGGTAATGACAACGGCAGGAAAATACTCTGCAAGCTTCTTTAGCTTATCGGATAATATTCGTCTCTTGTACATATGTTGTATTTTAATGATAGCATCGTTGTATTGCAACATGTTTTTATCAAAATGCGAAAAATATTTTGAAAATTATAATGTTTTGAATAATGTGCAATCTGGACGATGTGGTTTTTTAAGCTAAAAACGCCTGTCTTACGCAAAAATTGATCTGCGTAAGAAAAACATAAAATATGCCATCAGTATTTGAAAAATTAGCTCATTGGAAATTGAATATTTGAAAATTTGAGCCCGTAGTTAGGTTGGCTTGACAGATTTTTGCCGATATTTTGCGAATATCGCAGAGCTTGTCTGGTTTGCTGTTAATAACAAGTTAGCCTGATATTAAGCAGCTCTGCTGTAGATGTGATGCAGGCCGCCAAGAATAGGTTTGCTTAGGATCCTGCCATCTTTTTGGATTGGTCTGTGTTCAGGGGCATCTTTATCAAGAGACATATGAGTTCTGCAGACATTGTAATACTCAAAGATGTATTCATTCAGAATATCATGTAAATGTTTTTCATTTAGAATTATCATGTGGTCAAGACATTCTCGGCGAAGCGTACCAATGACTCTTTCGCAGACAGGATTTTGCCAGGGTGAATGCTTGGCGGTGGGGGTGTCCTTTAATCCAAACCTCTTTATGTTTATCTTAAAATCTTCGCTGAATATTTTATCATTATCGCGTAAGACATATTTTGTAGTTTCGTCGAAGGCAAAAGTTTCTCTGAGCTGCTGAATAGCCCACTGCGAATGGGGATTTGAAGTAACCGCAAAATGTCGTACTTTTCGTCTATCATGCGAAATTGCAATAAATACATAAATGGCCTTAAAGAAGATAGTTCTTGCAACAAGGAAATCAATACCAGCAATATGCTTTGCATGATTTCTTAAAAATGTTATCCATCGCTGATGTTTTTCGGAATCAGTTTCCGGTTTTCGCATATATTTGGCAACAGTATTATCACAAACACTAATACCAAGTTTTTCAAGTTCTCCCTGTATTCGTTGAGCGGACCATGTTGTGTTTTCCTTTTGCAATTTTCTTATCAGCTTTATAAGTTGCCAATCGATATTAGGCCTGCCGGCGTTTCGTGATTTTCTTTTCCAGTAAGGTTTAAAACTTTTTTTGTGCCAGCCAATCAAGGTTGAAGCTTTGACAATGATAAGGGCAGATTTCCATTTACTGAAGAATTTAGATATCCAGACAAGTATGAGCCGATCAATAGTTTCTATTTTTGGCTTCTTGTTTTTACGCTTATAGATATTAAGCTGTTGTCTTAGCATGAGATTTTCAAGAATCAGTTGCTTTTTGGTCTTAAACAACAGCCTGATAAATTCGAAGATGAGCCTGACAATACTTTTCAAAGGATTTTCTCCAAAAGAATTACTGCAAAATTGCGACTATTAATGAAACCAACATTTTACATAAATCTTTTGATATTAACAAGTTCGAATTTTTGGCTCTTCCGGTAAATGAGTAGGTAGGTTGCAAAAAAAGGACATAGCATTATTATAGGTGGAAAAAAAATAAACCACCTATTGGAGATAAAGCTATGTCCAACAGTCTGTTGTATCA
>Ga0209417_1003699_pt1 | contig 19840 bp, 21 predicted proteins | sample RifGroF2_FD_184002 | JGI IMG/M metagenome (GOLD analysis project Ga0209417, IMG submission 184002) | Groundwater microbial communities from Rifle, Colorado, USA - Groundwater F2 (SPAdes) (version 2) | ecosystem: Environmental > Aquatic > Deep subsurface > Groundwater | place: Rifle, Colorado... | reverse complement strand
CCCTGTACGTTTTCCAGGTCAGCTCATTGTGGATATTGATGATGTTCCCCAGGGTGTCATATCCGAAACGAAGGACTTCCTTGTCGTATCGCTTCCCGAGACGGACATATTTATAGGCCGTTTCAAGGTTATTTACGTCGCAGATTCTTTTGTATAGGTTATTGTGCCGCTTCATCTTTTCCTTTTTAATGTGCCTTTATGATCTTTCGCTACTGCTACTAAAACATGAAGGCTTTGGGCTATTTTCCCTTTCGGGAAGGGCGCAGCCTCCCTATGAAATGCACTGGGCCTCTGCCCGTAAGCAGGCGCCTTCTGGCAGATTCAAAGTCGAGACGGAAGCCGATATTCGTGTTGACGTTCGTGCGCAGATTGTTGAGGTTCAGCGCGGCCACACCAGCATTGGCGGCGTTGTTCCAATTCCCAAAACGGATCGGAATGCGCTAACAGATAGTCACTATTCATGTTTTACAGGCTGTGCCCCTTCTCGCTGGGATCTGATCCATCCGCCCAGCAATTTTCCAACTTCGTCAATTCTTTCCATCCACAGGGTGTATTTCTTATGATCGATGTACTTCAGCCGCCGATGGGCCAGATCCACCAGGTGCCGCAGCGTTTCGTGGGCAATATCCAGCTCCATCAGGGCTGTTTTCCGATAGGTCCGCTTATTGGTCTCCACGATCAGCCGTAAAATCTCATACATCTGCTGCCGGATCATGGCTGCCAGCACAAATTTCTCGTATTTCGGAAACTGTCTGACGGCGATGGTGCCGTACTCGATCATTTCCAGAGTCTTTTCATAGATAATCAGATTTTTTGTCACTTCGTTCCCTGCGGGGCTTAAGGGGCCGGGCTACCGCCCGGCCCGCAGATTATACAGACACCACTCAACCGAGATAGGCGAGACGGAAGCCGATACCCGTGGAGACGACCGTGCGCAGAAGGTTGAGGTACATCGCAGCCACGCCCGCAATGGCGGCGTCGCTCCAATCCCCAAAACGGAACGGAATGCGCTCGCCGGCACAATTCCAATACATGCTGCCGACCGGATTCGACGCATCAAACGCCGGATCGATCATCGCCTGCTGGCAACGATTTTTGATCGCAGCGCTGAGGGCCGAGTAGGCTGCGGATCTGGCGACGGTCTTCCAGGCGGTCGGCCCGCCGGACGTGTGGACCGTATCCGTGCCAGCAACGCCCAGTTGCGGAGGAGTGCCGGCGGCGATGATTACCTCATCCGTCGGCCATGACGCCTCCGCGAGCGTGTAATAATTGTCTGTCGGCAGATAGAACTTGCCATCGACAATCTTCATGCCGTCGGTCCATTCCCAAATATTCCCGACTAGATCGGACACGCCTTGCATCGTCCCGTCATGGCGCCAGGCGGCGGGGCCGGTGCCCGTCAATGTCCGCGCCGTCCCGGAGGCGGTGCCGGGCAGGAGGCTATCCTGCCGCACGCCGGTTTGCTGTTTGTTTGTGTGGTGGCGGCCGTAATCCGTATTGCCGGACGGCTGGCCGTTTTTGATGCACAACAGCGCCAGGGCGGCGGCTTCCCAATTCGTCAACATGTGGAATCCGGCCCGTCTTGTCGTATCGCCTGCGTTTTTCATCAGGCAATAATCCAGGCAGGTGTTAAAATTGGCCGAACCGGTCGGATCTTTGTAGGGCAACGAATAGGCCCGCGATCCGTACACATAGGAATTGTACATTCCTATCATGATTTCGGCCTTTTGCACCGTGTTGACCAGAAACGCCGGGTGGCTGCCCGTGCCCAGATCCGCGTCGATGTCCTCGACGGAAAACGTCGGGATCCGGACCATCACGGACGGCAGTTTCACGTCGTCAAAAACGACGGTGTTTCGGCCGCCGGACCCGGCCTCCAGGGCGTGTTTATACGCCTCCCACAACGATATGTTCATTAACGGCATGGTGTTACCTCCTTGTTTTCATATTGGGGGACGGATTTCTTATCCGCCCGGTCCGGCTCATGGCCGCCGCCGGCGGCGGCCCGCTGCTTCACATATTCTTCAAATCCCGCTGCAGATGATTGCTGAAATCACGCTTTTCCTCGATGCTGAGCCCCTGCGGCAGGCCGTATTTCTTCAGGATCGGACGGATATCCAGGAGCGCCTTATAGCCGCACCCGGCGCACGTCAGCCAGTCTTCCGCGGGCAGATCCGATGTAATTTCCACCTTGTTTGCGAATCGGCATTTCGGGCAGCGCAACGTCTCGATGCCGAGGTGGATTGTACCGGGCTTGATGATGGGTGAAATCGTGGCCATAGCGTTTTTCCTCCTCTCCCGGAATCTGTTCCCCCCCCCATTGCGGGGTCAGTTCTCCACCGCAATCACTTCGACATAGTCGATCTGCTTGGTATTGCCGATATGGTGTAGCAACTTCTGCACCTCGGCCGTGAAACCGCTCATCGCATCGAGCGGATGGGTAATGTCGATGATATCGCCCGGCTCGATTTCCATATTGTCCAGGAATACGCCGAATTTTGGCATCTTGCGGGCCTGCATGTGATAATCCACGAGGTACAGGCCAACCTCCTCGGCCATATCCGCGTCGCGCACAGCGTCAAAGAGAAACAGTGATCGATCACCCTTCCATTCCCGCTGGCCATAACGGGCGATGGATGTGGCATTCTGGATGTTCCAGACGCCGTAGTAAGCCTGGTCGTCGCCGGCGTCACGGGTGAGATCGAGTTCGTAACAAAGATTCAGCAGATTGATGATCTCCGACGACGGGCTCCGCTCGATTGATACGGAATCGCGCTTGATCTCGTTTTTGGCGATCGCGTGGCCGCTTGCCTGGCCGAGCTGCCGGACGAAAAGTTTCGCCGTCCCGTAGGCTGTGACCAAAAAGCGGCTGCGGCATTGCAGCGCCAGGCGCATGAGCAGGTCGGCGGCCGACACGAGCTTCTTGATCAGCATGGCGAATGAATAAGAGTTTGCCGCATAGAACGCGCCCGCGGCGGTAAACGACGCGCTGTCGATATCGGCCGACGGCGCGCTCAGGATGACGCCCCAGAGGTGCTTAAAAACGTGGTCCGGCCGCTCGATGAGTGCGTCCGGTGTCCCGGTATAGGTCCCGGCGCCGTCGTCCTGGTAGCCGTCGATGTTTGCTGTAACGATAGTCCCGATCAGCACGTCGGCAACGGAATTGCCGGAGAGGGTGACCGTGCCGGATTTGGTTGCCGCGCCTGATTTGGTTACGGATCCGGTCTTACTGGCAGCGCCGGACCTGCTTACGCCGATCGTGTCGGAAACGCTGATCCCGTCGCTGATCCCGGCCCCGTCGTTGACGGCTATCGTGTCGGAGACGCCGGCACCGTCGGAAACGCCGATCGTGTCGGAGACGCCGGCGCCGTCGGAGATGCTCCCGGTAACAGCAACCCCCGTTGCGGCATGGTCTTCTATTGTTGGTTCATACTCGATTTCCGCCCATACCTCGTAAATATCGATCGGCCCCGATCCGGCAGGATATGTTGGAGATACAAGGCCGCTGGCTGCATTAATCTCCGCCCAAGTGTCATAGGATGCTCCAAGATCGGTCCAGTCCCCTTTTTGAGGAGTCGTTGTGTTGTTCGCGCTCATCGTAACGCCCGCGAACGTAAACGAGACGATGCCGCTCGGTGCATATGCTTTCAGGCAGATCCGTATGCGTTTTGGAACGCCCTGATAATCCTCGTAATATTGTTTTGTAACCGTTAAATATCCGCTCCCGGTCCATGCGGATACGCGGGCATAGGTATCAAAATTTGAGTCGATGGCGTTGGCCGGGTTGGCCACTGTTGCGCCGGCATAAGCGACGGCAGTTTCAAATTTCCATACGATGATGGTATTCCCCGCAGCCGGATGACCGTGGCTGCCCTCCGCGGCTCCAATGGTTCCGTTGGTAACACTGCCGGTCTTGGAGGCGGCGCCGGTCTTCGTGACGCTGCCGGTCTTGCTCACGGTGCCGCTCTTGGTAACGCTGCCGGTTTTTGTCACCGTCCCGGCTTTTGATGCGGCGCCGGTTTTGCTGACGCCTATCGTGTCGGACACCCCGGCCCCGTCCACCACGCCGATTCCGTCCACCACGGCGATCCCGTCGGTCAATATCAAATCGATCGCCTGCTGGCGCGTCAGGCGCGACGGTACGGTGAAGACCGCCTTTCCCTCCCATCCGGCCATCTCGTCGCCCGTTTGCCCTGTATATTTTGTGGCGATCGACGTCACGCGGACGCCGTCCACATAGACGTCGCCGATTGACTTTACCGGGTGCCCGGCAACGAGATAGACAAACGCGGCCAGCTCCTCCCAGCAGGGCGCGCCGGCGTCATGGGTGACGGCCGTTGTGCTGTTGTAGCCGCGGGTGCAGCCGGTCAGCGTGTTGGCCGCGTTTCCCGTGTAAGAGATCTGTTCCGCATCGATGCCGACCACCCCAGAGGCCGGAAAATAGGAAGAATCGGAAAGCTCGATCGACGTCTGCCCGGCAGTGATGGCCGCGGCCAGGCTGTTCACGTCTCCGGATACGATGGCATGACACGGCACGTTCGGGCAGCTTCCATAGATGATGTTCTGCATCTTGCCGTATTCATCCGGATCGGCGTCCGGGAAATCGACGGGGTTGATGAGCAGATCCTCGCCGATCTGCTTGTTGTATTTATCGAAAATGCCCCGGACGGTGAGCGTGCAGATGTATTCGTCGTATTCTATCAGGCCGGTGATGACGCCCTTGAAAATGATCTCTTTTTTTGAATCGGCGAGCCCCTCAAACCATTGATACAGGGTGGCGATGACATTCTCCGGGGGGTCCGCATCGGTGAAATTGTCGGAAAACCGCGGGCTGGTCGAATTGATCAGCGTCAACTGCAGGTCGGCGATCTCGATGGAGCCCAGCACGCCGCTGCCCGGAGTCTGCTTGATCGAGGTGTCGACAAAACCCCACGATTTTACAATGCCCTGGTGGGCGGAGCCGCCCGATGGGGTAACATCCCGATCCGAGATATAGGCAGGCGTGGCGAAACCGAACGTCAGCAGGTTGATCGGCTTTGGGCCGTCGGCTCGTTTGTTTTTCTCGGTTATAAAATCGGCGTTAAAACTTCGCATGAGGCCTCGGTTAATTTCCCGCCTTTTCGCTTTCCGTAACCGCGGCCAGGGTCTTTTCCAGGCTGTCTTGCGCCTGCGCCTGCGCATCCTCGGCCTCGATTTCCTCTTTATAAAGCGCCACAACCAGTTGATTTACCGTGCCCACATGGGCCTGCAGCAGACGATAGAGTTTCATCGGTCCCATAATTAAATCTCCTCTCGCAAATGTATCGTTCCGGAATACAGTTCGTGCGCCACTTCGCGCAGCGGGTTCCTGGTATCCAGTAGGCGGACGGTATGCGCGACGCCGTCCTCATCGGTATAGGTGAATGTATTCAGCGGCCCGACGGCGATATTCAGTAGCCAGTCGCTGAAATTGTTGTAATCAGCCAGGCTGCCCCGCTCGATCGCGATGTTGAAGAATTTTTCTTCGATGCCCTTGTCGTAGGCGTAGAGCTGCCCGCCCTCGCTGTAATCCACGGGCACGTTGACCTGGCCGGGATCGTCCAAAGGGTAACTCCGGCCTTTGGAAAACGTGAAGGTATCAACGCCCTTGGTAAAGATGATGTTAGGCATGGCCGATCTTCTCCAGTTCCGGCCGGACGAATGTCCGGACAATGTATCGCCAATCCTCATCACCGCGCGGCGCCGCCGACTCCGGGAGATGAATATGGATGTCGCCTATCCGGACGGTGCGGGATTCGGCCGGCCTTGACCCCGCTGCCGCAGGCGCGGGCGCGGGCGACGACGGGAAATAGTTGTTGGTGCGGACGATGTCCCGGTAACGCTCGACGGACTGCCTGTCCGAATTTCGCAGGGGCGGGCTATCGTCGCCGGCAGCCTCATAGTCGTCGCCGCCGAGGGATCCGGCCGCGCCGCGCAGGACGCTTTGCCGGCGGATCTGGGCGGATGCCTGCTCCGGCACCACGATCTCGCCCTGGTGGAGGCGATAAAGGCCCGTGCAGGGAACGTAGGGCGTGCCGGTCGCGTAGGAGGCGATCGGGGACTCGCCGCCGGCAGCCGCCGTTTGCGAGGGCAGGATCAATTCGCCGCCGCGCAGGACGCTCTGCCGGCGGAGCTGGGCGGATGCCTGCTCCGGCACCACGATCTCGCCCTGATGGAGGCGGTAGAGGCCCGTGCGGGGAACGTAGGGCGTGCCGGTCGCGTAGGAGGCAATGGGGGACTCCCCGCCGGCAGCCGCCGTTTGCGACGGCAGGATCAATTCGCCGCCGCGCAGCACGCTCTGCCGGCGGATCTGGGCCGATGCCTGCTCCGGCACCACGATTTCGCCCTGATGGAGGCGGTAGAGGCCCGTGCGGGGAACGTAGGGCGTGCCGGTTGCATAGGAGGCGATGGGGGACTCGCCGCCGGCAGCCGCCGTTTGCGACGGCAGGATCAATTCGCCGCCGCCCGAACCGCCGATGGATCGGTAAATCGTCGTGATATTGATCGTCTTGTCATGCAGGCCGGCCAGCGCCATCGAAATATCGTTTACGACCGGCGTAACCTGGTCGTTGCCGCTGATCGTGACGACTTTTTGCATGGCGGCGATCTGCGCCTCCAGCTCCGCGATGACGCTCTGGATGCTCCGGATCGATGCCACGGCTTCTTCGGCGGACTGTTTCAGGACGTCGCCCCAGGCGCGATCGGCCTCGATCTGCTTCTGTTTTTCGATGGCGAGCCCGTCCAGGGCCTGCCTCTGCAAATTTGTGGCCGCCTCGATGTCCGAGATGACGGAATCGACGATCCTCTTCCCGGTCATGATGGTATTGGTTTGCGTCCCGAAAACGATGTTTTGCCCGGTCTCGGTCACGCCCTGGCTCCAGCTCTGGCCAAACGAGACCAGACTCTGCTTGTATTCCTCAAGGGCCTTGATCTGTTCCTGTCCGGAGAGCTTCAGCGCCGCCATATATTGATCGTCGATGGCCGTTTTTTGAGACTGATATTTCTGCCCGGGCGTCATGCCGATCTCCTGGAGGCTCCGAATCTGCCCGGCGGTGCTCTTCTGCAGGTCCGCCCGCTGCCGGTAAAGGGCGTTCAACTCTTCAATATGCTTCTTTTCCTGCTCCGCGTTCTTCTCGATCATGCCCTTCAGGGAATCGTAGTACGATTCATAGCTCTGCAGACGCTCTTGCAGACTCTTCTTATCCTGCTCCGCGACTTTTAAAATTGCATCGGCCTGGGCCTTCACGCTCACAGCAGCAACCGACTGGACATTGCGCAGGCCAACCTCGGCATCGGCGGCGATGGATCCCGTCGCGCCCGCCGCCACGGCCTTGGCTTTGGCGATCGCGCTTTCCAACCCCTCCCAAAATGTCTGCATCTTTGCGGTGGCGCTTCCGGAAGGCGCTGTGGGAATGTTCAAGGCGGCGCCGGCGCTTACCTGCGGATTTTCCATATTGAATTTGGCGAGGTAATCCGCCAGGGATTTTCTATCCATCGATGCGAATTCCCCAAACTTCAACCGGCCGGACGCGACCAGGCCCAGCCCCGCCGCTGAATTTCGCACGGTCTGCAACAGATGCATTGCCGCGGTCAAAACGACCGCCCCCTTTTTCCCGTAGATAAAGGCTCCGATCAAACCGCCGTCGCGCACCCACTCGGGGAGAGACGAAAACGCGCCCCACAACCCGGAGAGATATTCGCCCACTTTCGGCACATATTCGGCGAACCAGTCATATACGCCCGCGGCGGCCATCGTGATTTTCTTGAATGACGCAACGACGCGGGAGGCAAGATCGTCGGCCCACGTCTGAAACGACCCATCCTTGATCATATCGTCCATCTTGCTCGTGAAATTGGTCATCCCGGCTTCCAGGGCCGTCATTACTCCCGAATCCATGACGCGGCGCTGAAATTCCGTCCAATATCCCTTGATCGCTTCCATCAGACCGGCGTATTTCTTCTGAATCTTATCGGATTGGCCGCCGAAACGTTCCGCCAGACCCTCCATCACAGCCTTAATGATCGTTCCCGCGCTGACCGACTGGTTGCCGATATCCTGGATTTGGGCGCCCGTCAGTCCCAGTTTTTCCTTGAGGATCTCAAACACCGGGACGCCGCGCTCAGCGAGCTGCATGAGTTCTTCGGCGCTGCCACGGCCCTTCGACTGAATCTGCCCGAGCGCCCGGGCGATGCCCTCCAGCGTGTCGGACTGGCCGCCGAGGGCGGATGTGGTGTCCACAAGCGTGGTCATGTCGGCGATCGACGGTTTCAGCCCCATCGCCCGCATCATGATGAATGACTGGATCGCCTTCTCTGTGTTGACCGGCATGACCATAGCCCACTCGTTCAGCCGCTTGAACCAGGCCTCGCCGTCGCCTTTGGTAACCGTATCGAGGGAAAGTTTCATTTTGTCCATCGATGCGCCGGTTTCCACAAACCCTGCGGCGAGGCGTTCCACGCCCCATCCGACAAACGCGGTCATCGCGAGCGTCTTCAGGCTCAAAACGCTATTTTTCACCCGCTCGACCGATCCACCCAACTTATCCTGAAAGCTGGTTGCCAGATCGCGCACGCGACTCGCGGAGATGGTAGACATCTGCTTCACCTGGTCCGTCAAATTGGACGAAAACTTCGTCACCTTTGCGGAGCCGCGGTCGTCTACCTCAAGGACCAGTTGTATGGTGTTGGCGTTGGTGCCCATGCTATCCTCGCGTTATGCCGGCAGTTCCCAGGCCAGGATTTCCACGCTGGCCAGGTCGACCGGGATCGGCTCCCGGACGATCGCCGGCTTTCCGTCCCCGTCGACGGATTCCGTCTCGGAGAACTGCCTCGCCGGAACCGTCAATTCGGCCATCTGCCAGTAGTGATCGCGATGGGGATCCATGGAGTATTTCTTGTTGTCGTCGAGCCAGATCCGGACGGTTTCGCCGGCCCGGGTCGAAACGTCGATCGTCTGTTTCGCGACGCGGCCCAGGGAGCAGTCAAAGGCGGCGATCTGGACCAGCCCGCCTTCCATGATCGTTATTTTGGGTAGTTTCTCAGCCATCGTCCAACCCCTCCTTTATGCGTGCGGGATGATCGTGTAGTGAAACGCGGTCACCGCGGCTCCGCTGTTGTAGATCACCACCGTGTTGTTGGCCTTGGAAAACCAGACCTCGCCCAGAAACCCTCCGGCATCGGCCGTGGGGTTCACAATCACCTGGTAATTCTGGTGACCGTAGTTGTGGGTGATCGTCCGGCCGGACGCGCCGTTGAACGTAGACGCCGTGGGTTTCAGGTCCTCGTCCTGGGTGAACAGGGCGAGCGTCGCGACGTTCACCGGAGTGCTCGATATGATAGTCAGTCTTGCCATGTTTCCTCCTCGGCCGCCTTGCCGTTGCCGGCCTCAATCCCCGTTTTTATGTTGTCTGCGGCTTTTGCGCCGCCTCCCATTCCGCGATAATGGACGCGATCAGAAACATCTTTTCGAGGAGCGTCTCCGCCTCGAACGCGCTCAACTTCATTTCCGAAAATCCAAAAACCGTTTCGGCCCCGAGGAGCTTGATTTTCTTATACAGGTCATATGCCTGGTCATTCTCCGGAAGCAACTCGACCGCGCCTGTGGGGCAATGCCCTTTTTCGTCGCATGGCGGATCACGATCATCCTCCTCATACCTGGAGCGGCAGGCCACGCAGGAATCGCGGTGCGCCAGCTCCCAGGAGAGGAAATCCCTCAGTTTTTTTCAGGATCTCCATTTTCCTCGTCTTCGCCCGTGCCGCCGGTCAGGGCCACGATTTCGCTGAGGACCTCCTCGGGCAGCTTCAGGGCCAGGTCCGGATCGTATTGGACATCCTTCCCCTTCACCTGGACATTGCTCCAGCCGATGATTGCCGCGGTGACCAGATCGCTTGTAACCGCGTTCCAGTCGGTCTTTCCGCGCTTCGTATGTTTTCGGACGATCGCGCTGCGCTTGGCGGTGGAGATTCGGCGATAAAAAATCTTCGACCCGGCGTTTTCGTAGGTCAATCGTTCATCATCCTGGACAATCTGTATCGGCATTTGCGTTTCCTCCTTATGTGGTCATCGGGTTTGTGGCCAAATCGTTCTGGATCTGGATCAGCAGCTCTTTTCTCGCCTGAGTCGGAAATCCCGCCGGCTCCGGCACATCATCGCCGCCGTACAGCTCCGCGGTGAACGTGCAGGTCACCGGGATCAGCGTGGGGCCCTTGACCGGGGCGTCGACCTTGTCGAACCGGATCATGGGCAGCCAAATCCACAGGGTGCGATAATGCCCGGTCACCCCGATTTGGGATCCCGTAAATTTCAGCATCGCCATTTTCGCGGCCTGGTCGTCCAGGTCGTCCAGAAAATCATCATTTTCGTAGCGCGGGATGGCGAACGATCCGGTTACGATGCGCTTTGCCTCCCGCCGGGGCTCGGCGATATAGAGGCCGGACAGGCTGTCGCGCTCGATTTTCAGCTTGTTTTCCAGCTTGATTTCAAAGGCGTTGACCCCGATCGCATTCGACGAATCGAGCGCCGTCGACGTTGAATAGTCGCCGATCCAGAGCACGAGATCCTGAAAGAGGATGGAGAGCCAATCCGTCCCGGGAATGTCCCATGCGGCGGATGAAACGTTCACCGCGCTGGCCCGGTCGAGCGCGTATGGCGCCAGGTCCAGCGCGATCCGGACGCCCTTGGAATCGCCCTTGATCGTGATGGTCTGGATCATGGCGGAGGCGTGCTCCCAAATCGATATCGCCTTGTCGATGCAAAGCGTGCCCCGGCGGACTTTCTTGTCTCCGGCCAGCAACCCGGAATTCGCCAAAACGCCGTCGCCGGCTTCCCAACTTTCCGCATGGAGGTTTTCCCCTAATTCGACGGTATGCTTGTAAACCCCCGCCGCGATCGTCGCCGGGGAGCCGCTGTAGTTGCAAAATCCGAGAGCAGAGGAAAAAATAGATTCGATCCCGCGGTATACCGCCTCAATCTCGATTCCGCCCTGGACGCCTTTCCCGGTGACGTCCGCCTGTCCGGCGCCGGCCTTGTTGCGGATCGTGGTGTCCGGCTCCTTGGTCAGATCCGGATTCAACGATTCACTGATCAGCGGGGCCTGATTTCCCGCTCCGCAGGCGGACGGGGTTCCATAATCGGACTGGAGCGCCTCGCGCTTCCACGCCGTTTTTGAACTGAATCCGGCTCCTTGCGACATGCTGCCCTCCGTTTATACCAGCGGCGACGCGGCCGTATCGTTGGTGACCGCGATTTCGATTTCGTCGGTCAGCGTGAAACTCGCCGAAACACTCCCCGGATCCCTGTAGCAGGAGCACTGGATCTTCTGCTGGATCAGGCTGGGGCCGCCGATCGCCGCATCCGCCTTATCGATCTTGATTTTCGGCAGGTGAATGGCGAACGAATAGCTCCCGGAGGTGAAGGTCAGGGAGGCATGCAATGCCGTGTCGTTGTCCCGCCAGCCCAGATAGGTGTCGGCTTCGTACCGCGGCACGGTGAAGTTGAATTTCACCTCACGGAACCCGTTGCGCTGCGGCTCCAGGATGGTCAAGGCGCGGTTGTCGAAATCGTCCAGCTTCAGCTTGTTGCCGACCGTGAGATCGAACTGGCTGATCCCCGCCTCGGTGACTCCGGAGAGGGCGGACGCCTGCGCGGCGATCTTGAATTCCAGGTCGGAAAACATGATTTTCGACGCAACATCGTCCGTGTCCAGGGCAAGCATGATCACGGAGGTATTGGTCGCCGATGCCAGCGACAGCGATTTCGCGGCGCCGCTCACCTCGATATCGAGGGGCTTGTTCGCCTCGCCGGAAATCTTCAGCGTGTCGATTTTATTGCCCGAATACTCCCAGACCGAGACGCCCTTGTAGACGGCCGCCGTGTATGAATAGGAGAGATTTTCCGCCGGTGAATACATGCCGTCGTAGAGATCGCCGTTGGCCGACGGCGCCGCCGCCGCGCCCAGGGCGATCGCAATCAGGAGATCGAGATCGCTGTAGGTCAGCTTACACGGAATCGTGAACGGAAACATCTTGTTCCCCGCTACAGACGACCCCTGCCCCGCCTTGCCGCGGAGCACCTCGTCCATGTGCTTCTCCAGATCGTTGCCGAAATTTTCGGAGACGAACGGGATCGCCTTCGTGACGGCCGCGACCGTGCCGTATGCGGGCTCTTTGACTACACCCAGAATGCCTTCAAAACCTTTGCCTAACGACATAACGACCTCCTTTTGCCGGCGCTCAATAGCGTTCGTAGCGCATGCTGATGATTTTCATCTGAATTCCTTCGATCTCCTCGCCCGCCAGGATCTCGCTTTCCGTCTCGCTCTCCGGCCATGCGGAATCCACAATGCCGTCCAGCCTGTTCGATTTGAGAATTCCCCTGATATCGGCGGCCACATCGAGAATCCCTTTTAGCTCGGCGGATTCATCGCCCATGATCGCCGCCTCGGGTTTTGCCAACTGCACGTAGGGAATCACCTTGACGCGCAGCGTATCGTTTTCCTGGCTCTGCGTGGCCACCGCGTAGGAGATCGGCCCGTCCTTAATCCCGATAGCCGGGAACACAAGCGATTCAGGGATGAGCAATTCGTTCTCGGTAATGAAGACGTCGGCATCGCGCACGTAATCGAGATCTTCGCTTTCCTGCAACGCCGTCTTGATTGCCGACAACAAAGCTTTCATTTTCAATAACCACGCATTTTATCCCGGGTGAAAATACGGGTTCCGCTCTCCATTGCCACGCTGTCGGTGGTGGTGACCGGCTCGGGCGCCGAAGCGCCGAGACTTACTCGCCCGCTGCTCACATTCCGCAAAAACCGGATGGCGTTGTCATAACGCGCCTTGCGGTCATCGGAGGCGCCTTTCCTCCGGGCAAAAAGGTTATAGATGGCGATGTCTACGGAAAATTTCCTGATGATCGGCGGCACGGGCGACAGCGGAACCGGATATCTCTCGGCGCAATACCCGTTGATTTCTCCGGCCGCATTCTCGATTTCCTGCTCAACGATGGCGTCATCGACAGCGCCGACATTGGCGTCGTCCGTCAACTGAATGAGCACAGTCTCGGCGACCTGTTTGAGGATGTCGTCCTTCGTGCAGTAGAACTCGGGCATTACCGTTTGCCTTTCTTGCCGGATTTGACCGGTTCTTTGCCGATTTCAGCCGCTTTTTCCTCCATCGCCTGTGCGGGGAGCGGCTCGGAAGGCGGCGGGGCAGACTCTTTCGTCTTTGCCGGGACGACCTCGACAATCAGCATCGGCTCGGCCTTGAGGATTGCGAGCTGCTCGGGGGTAAATTTATCGTCCGGATATTCAACCGTTTTCTCCGCGTGGGCTATCCCACAGCGCCGGAAGCCGGCTTGTTTGCTTTTGATTCGAATCATGTGAGTCTCCTTTCAATAGGGCTCATCGCGGCCACCAGAGACAGCTTTTCAACTCTGTCCCTGGTGGCGCGGTTCCCCGTTATAACAGCCAGGGACAAACGACAAGCTGGGTCGTTTTGTACCAGATATTCGATTCGCCGCCGGTCTTGTTCATCTTCTCGACGATCTCCATCCCTGCGGTCCTGTTTGTGCCGCCCACTACCAGGTGGGTGGCCGAGATGCCCAGGGGAACGTCCTCATCGTTTTTCAGCGCCCTCATCGCATCGCCTCCCGCGATATAGTTGGCCTCGCTGAGTGTATCCTTCGAACCGTACGCGAGCTGCCAGAGGGCAAACCCAACGTTCTTCCTGTCATCCACGCCATACACGTATTCGTTCCGCATAAAAGCGCGCTCGTCGGTCGGCCGATCCTGAGCCACGAAGCGGGGCGGCCTGCGCACCTGCAGGATGACCGGCTTGATATACCGGGAGAGATCGAGCAGAAACCAGGGATTGCCCCCGCCGCCGCCGGTGTTCGATACGGAGGCCCCCTTGACCGGGTGGTCGGTGTCGAAGAAATACTGACCGTCATAGCAGGGGGTCGAGAACCCCGCAGCGAGGAGCGCGAACGCCAGAATGTCGGGATGGATCTTGGCGCCCCGCCCCAGTTCGGCGATCATCGGGGTATAAATTCCGATTTGATCGTCCTCGATGTGGTCCGCATTGACCGCTACGGTCGCCTCGAACCGCTTGTTCCGGACGACGTAATGGTGAGCGGAGAGATCCTTTATGACGCGATCTCCCAGCCACTCCTGCATCATCGGGAGAGAGCCGAGCCAGGTATAGTCCACAAACGCCCCCGCAGAGGGAGCGCGCATGGCGATCAGATCGACCATGCTTTCGGCCTTATCCAGGGCCTGGTTAAAAATGGTGCTGAACGTGCCGTAGATTCCGGCAATCGCTGCCTGATTGATGATCATGTTCAATTCCTCCTTTAATCTGAATGTTTATGGTGTGGGCGCGGCGCTCCGCACCCGGCCGCTAACGGGGAAGTTACGACGTCAGGATCTTCTTCTTGTATTCGATCCAGGCGGCGAACATGATCACGTCATCATCTGTGAGCGTCCCGTCCTTCGGCTTGATGGTGAGCTCGATCGCCGAGGGGTAGGCGGCGAGATCCGCAAGCGCCAGGGTCCGCGTCACGTGTTGGATTGTTTTCGCCACGGCGTTCGTCATCGCGTCGGTATCCCCGCCGAAATCGTCGTCGGCGTCATAAGCCGCGCCCACTACGTTGTTGTAGACTCCGACGGTGAACTTCGGGAGGTCCGTCGCCGTCGCCCCGGTCTTGGCCGCCAGGATGTGGAGCACCATGTTGGCGGTAATGTCCGCCTCGGGAGGCACCGCCACCTTGATGCCTACCGGCGGGCCGGGGGTGGCGTGGTTGTTCCACCGGATGCCGAGCCCCTTGGCGGTTACGCAGTAGCCGCCGGTGACGCTGTCCGCGCTGACGAACGCCGCCAGGGCAACCCCGGCGGAATCGATAGCCGGCGTGGGAATATTGATGATTCCCTTGGCGGATTTCAGGTGCTGGTAGATCTCCGCGAGGGCGGCTTCCACCTGGGCCGCTGTGGTGAAGTTGCCCGAGTCGAGCAAGGAGATCGCCGAGGCGGCGTGGGCGCCGCTTCCGTCGGCAATGTGGGTGGCCACGTCCGCCTGTCTGATCGCCGGCTCGATGTCGATAAAAGCGTGAGTCGTATCGACGTATTCCGCGATCACGCCGCAGAAGATCCCGTTGCTGACGTTTCCGATCAGATCGACCGTCTGATCATCCACGAGGAATACGTTGTCGCCGACATTGGCCTGGGTGATCGCCGTCCCCAGTGTCGTCTTGATCAGACCGCGGCGGCGGGCGATCGCGGTGGCCGCGCCGTTTCCGGAAGTGCTCGGGACGTAGGTCCTCGATACGCCCTGGAAAATAAGCCCAGCCGTATCGGCCCCGGGAACGCCCCATCCCGTCGCGTCCACACAAAGGAACGAACCTGCGAAGATTTCGGTCGCCGTCTTGACCGGCACGGGCACCTCCACCCCTTCCTTGTATTCAAGTTTCTTATCCGCCGCGAGCGCGCCAAAGGCGAACATCAGACCGGTCGCTCCTGCCTGCCATCCGAGAATTGCGGCCATCGCGGCGGAAAGGCAAACGAACAGCATGATGCAAAAGATCGCCATGCTTCCAAACCATTTGTCGATAAACCTCTTCATTTTTTCCTCCTGAATTCCGGGCATCAGCCCACGTTGTGTAGTTTTTTACCTGGTTACCGACCCACCGGACTACTGCCCCTTCGGACCGTACTTTTTGAACGTGTCCTCATCGACGCCGCACATGGCGTTGATCGTTTTCTGCGAATCGTCGAGGCCTCTGCCGGGAACATCCTTCGCGATAACGATCTCCCTCACCGGGATCACGCTGCCCACCGGGCGCGACAGCACGATCAACTTGAACGATTCCGGATTCTTCAGCGCCAGATCGCGGCCCCACTTTTCGAGCTCGTCCGGGCTGGTCTTGCCTTCCTTGAGGGCCAGCGTCACCAGATCCTGCTGCTCCATCGCGGTCAGCTTGGCCGTCAACGTCGCGACTTGCTGGCTGAGCTGCACGGCCACGTCGCCCGGCGCCTTCAGGGAGGCGACGATCCGGAGGACCTCATCCTTGTTCGCGCCCTCTTTGGCGCCGACGGCCTCCAGGATCTCCTTGCAGGCCACGACGGCCGGTCCTTTCAAAGCCCCGATAATCCGGACGACCTCATCCTTGCCGGCGTCCGCCTTCGCTCCGATCGCCTCCATGACCTCCTTGCAGGCCACGACGGCGCCGCCGACCTGCGCCTTCGCGACAACCTGGGTTGCCGCCTCCAGGACCTTGTCTTCCCCGTCATCCGCAGCCAGGCCGAACATCTTCCGCAGTTTTTCCAGCAAATTCATGTTTTCCTCCTTGTCTGTTCGCGCCTCCGCGGCGCAGTACTTTGCCACGATGGGCTGCAAGTGGTTTATTTTCGGGCTATTGGTCAGGGCTACATTGATCAGCCCCATAACCCGACCGTCCGCTCCCACGGCCATGACCGGGGAAAAATAACGATATTCGCGATTTGCCAAATATTCCTTGGCCTTCGCCGTCCAGTCCAGTCCGACGGTCCAGAGCCCCTGGCCGCCCTTCCAGACGAGATCCTTGATCCACCCGGCGGCGGGAGCCTGGGTATTCTCCAGGGTCTGATGCTCATAGTCGATCACCATGTCATTCCCGCGCCGCTTGAAATGTGCGATCACGGCTTGGGCCGCGGCTTCATCGATATAGGCCGGGTCCATGCCCTCGATCTCGATTTTCCCTTCCGGGAGCACCTGGAATTCTGCCGGCGCGACGCCCGCGAGATCCTTGAGTATGACCAGAATATTCTTCATGATTCCCTCTTTATCAGGTACGCGGTAATGATGCCGGTGATTTCGTCGCTGTTCGCGCGGCTCAGCCCCAGGAACGGCCGGGCAGGGATCCGGATATCGTGCTCGCCGGCGGAGAATTGCCGCGTCAAAACACGCCGGTGACTGCCCTTTGCGAAGATCAGCCCTTTGCCGCCGAAAAGATCCGTCCGCAGCAGATTGCCCTTTGCATCTGTCCGATGACGAACCTGCACACTGCGGGCTTTTTTATGAATCGCTCCGCCCAACTGGTGGATCGCCGCATAGGGCTCCGCCGACCCTACGACCAGGGTGGAATTGCCGAGAAGCTGATACCGGATGCGTCCCCGCAGGCGGCCGGACTCCGTCAGGATCTTCGGGTGCTTCTTTCTGCGCCTGGTCGATGCAGCCAACGGCGGCCAGGGCGATCCGTCCGGCGCCGGCCCCTCGCGGTTGAAGCGCTCTTCGGTCTGGAGCAGGATGCGCTCGCCGACGATCTTCATGGCCGCCGCAGGATTTCCCATGCGTCGCGAAAGCTCTTGCAGGGAGTTCAGGACCTGCCTGTCGTCGATTTTTATCCTGACCATCTCAGCCATTTTCCGGCTCCGAATATGCCGCGATTTCCGCCGCCAGCTTGGCGGCGATGTCATCGGGGAGGCGCGCGATTGCGTTCCTCAGGATCGTATGCGTCTGTTCCGCATAAGCCTTCCCCACGTTGTAGCCCCAACCTTTATCGATGCCGACCGGCTCGCCGGTTTCGGGGTCGATCGGCGAGTCGGGAGATTTCCCCTTAGCTCCGGCGGCCTGCCACTCTTCTTTCGTGGCCGCGAATATCTTACATTTACAGCCCCAGCCGTTCGGCACATAATGCGTGCCCCACCAGGGATCGCCAGCCGGCAGGGTTATGCCGTGCCAGGAGAGATGGATCGGCCGCGGCACTCGCGAATCGCCGTGACGGTAAACGAGATAGCCATAGAATCTGGTCACGTCCGGATCTGCGAGCTGCTGCCAGCGACCGGCCGCATACGACGTGCTGATGTTGGTGTCGTAGATGACCCGGGAGCGCCAGTTGCGGCCGCCCTTGTAGCTCCATCCGTGCTTCGCGACGATGTTGTCAAAATCTTTCCGGAAATCCGCGAGCGTCACGCCGCCGGCGATGGCCTGGTCGACGGCGGCGCGGAAATCGGCCAGAAGATCCGCCTTCATCGCCCCGGCGATCATGAAGCCCTTGGCGTGTTGCGCGTGCCAGAGATCGTCCCACTTGCGCGTCGGAACGTTCAACTTCTTGCGAAAGAACGCGATCTGCTCTTCGAAGGGGAGGTTAAAGACGGCTTCAATGGTCATCTAAACCCCCGTTTCGTCGTGAATATCGGAGATGCCTGCCATCTCCGCCACCGCCGTCGCCCGGGCGATCAGGGCGCCGAGGTCCGCCGGGGACAGATCGCCCCACAGGCCGATGATCCGGTCGCGCAGATCCGCGAGGTCCCCGACACCCGGGTCCTCCACCAAAATGCGGATTGCCGCGATGAATTTATCCGTTGTTTCCTGGGCCTCCGCCGAAAGCCGGTCGGAAATCAGATCGGCCGCGTCTATATCGCCCCCAGAAGCGATTTGATCCGCCCTGGCCACTACCACCCTCGCCTCGGGGAGATCGCCCCTCCCGGGCCTTGTTTTGGCCGCCAGCACATCACTTCCTTCGCCTGGCCCGGCTGCCGGGGCCGAGGGCTTTAGCGCCGTCTCGCCTTTTTGCGGGAGCGGGATTTTGAATCGCGCGGAGACGTGTTCCTGGGAGATGGGCTGCCCGATATCCGAGGCGCCTTTGTAAACCTTCATCAGGCTTTCCAGGTCCTCCGGTTTTTCGTAGAGAAGGTTGAACCAGGGGAGCGGCTTATCCCAGCCGAAATTCCACCCCACGAGGGGCCGGATGATCTGATGGCGGATTGTCTTGCCGACGGACTCCGAATCGGCCTTGATCAGGTCATGGCGGACCCTGTCCTGGGCATCCTCGTTGCCGAGCTTGCCGGGCGTTCCCTCTGTGGTCGCCGTCTGGCCCAATATTGCCTTGGATACCTGTTTGTCGCAGATGTTCACCAGGGACTCATAGATGTTGTTCGACCCGGCGTTCTTGACAGCCTCGACAAATTCAATCTCCGTATTCTGGGAGATGATTCCCGCGGCGTCGACTCCCAGGGAGCGGATCGCCGCATACAGGGCGTCCTTGTCTTCCTTGGTCGCTCCGGGGCTGTATTTGCCCAGGCGCAGCGGCATCCCGAACGTTTCTGCGAAGGCCACCCAATCCTTGAACGCATAATTTTTGAACAGAAACATCCAGGCGCAAACCCGGAGCACACCCGCGCGCGTATCGTAGCCGGAGCGGGCCTTGTAGCGGTGGTAGACGAGCGTGAACGGTGGCAGCATCTCGCCGTTGATCGGCTCCGCCTCCGTCAGAATCCGCGGATATTCGTAGCTCTTGGCCCACATGTTTGCGCCGCGCTCGTAGAAAATTGCTTTTTTCGCGTGGATCCACTCGATACGGCTGATCAGGGCCGCTTTACCGCCGGATGTATCCCATGAATTCTTCAAACAGGAATAACCCTTGCCAATCGCGTCGAGCATGTCCAGGAGGGCATCGTCAAAACTTTCGAGATTGAAAATGCAGTCGGCGACAAAATCCCGGATCTTTTTGTCTTCGGCGCTTTCTGAATAGGGCGTAATTTCATAATCCAGGCCGTGGACGGCGTTTTTGCGGGTCTGCAACTCGCTGAAAAGATGGGTATCCTTCTCTTCCATCTCCTCAAAGAGTTCGGCCTGACGGGAAACATCGCCCGCGTCGGCCTCCTTGAAGATGACGGCCAGCCGCTGCGGGGTGAGCCCGCCCGACGGGTAATTGCTCCATCGATCCCGGATTGCGGCGACGGCGATCTCCCGGGTCTCCGGCTGCCGGCCTACCTGGATCTCGCGCCCGAATTGATCGTAAAGCGTTGCCATCAGTACGCCCCCCGTTGCATGAATGAACCTGCGGGAGAAT
>Ga0209417_1003698_pt1 | contig 19842 bp, 25 predicted proteins | sample RifGroF2_FD_184002 | JGI IMG/M metagenome (GOLD analysis project Ga0209417, IMG submission 184002) | Groundwater microbial communities from Rifle, Colorado, USA - Groundwater F2 (SPAdes) (version 2) | ecosystem: Environmental > Aquatic > Deep subsurface > Groundwater | place: Rifle, Colorado... | reverse complement strand
TCTCCTGGGTAATTTCTTCTCCTGTCAGCCCGGCCAACGCGTTGTCGATCCCGGCAAGGTGCGCGGTCAGTTCCGAAGCGTTGTCAACTTCGGAAGGAGTGGTGTCAGGAGTGTAATTTGTGGGAGTGTAATCAATATCGATTTTATCCCCGTCAATCTCCGCCGCGCCACCGCTGAGAAGGTCAGCGACCTTCACCGACAAAGTGTTCCCCGTCTTCTGCAAACCATTCCCGGCGCTTATCGATCCTGCTCCGCTGAACTGTGTGAAAGAAAGACCGTTTGTCCCGACGACATCAGAGCCGCCGTTGCTCGTGCAAACCCATCCTGAGTCGGCATAGCTCGTGCCTTCTTCAACGAAACAGAACGCACCCGCCACGGATGTCCCGGCCTTGAAATCAGTCGGCCTTTCCCATGTTCCCGTCCTGACAATCCAGATGCCGTTTTCAGAGGCGGTGGTCTGCCCGGTCAGCAACACGCGGTCTCCATCGACGAGCGAAACGCCATCGACAGTCTGCGCTCCAGAGAGAGTGAGATTCGCATCACCCAGGGCTTTCACCGAACCTTTGATATCCAGTCCCTGCGCGACTGCATCAACGTAGGCTTTACGAGCAAGCTGGTTGTCGCTTGTCGGGTCGGCGGAGGCAGTCGGGGCATTGGTGAAGTTCCAATCTCCGGCGACAGTTTCATTCTGGTCGAGCCTCGCGATGTTGTCTTTGTCTGCCAGTTTATCGAAGGCAATATTGCCCGCCAGCATGTCATTTGTTATACCACCAGTCTTTACGTTCAGACCATTCGCGGTACGCTCCAGCGCGCCCGATGAATCGACTTTCACTCTCAGATTCGCGCCGTCATTTTCCAGTGACTGCGTGTCCTTGTTAATCCATTTCGCATTCATCTTCGACATAAATTTCTCCTTCGGCTTTTGACTTTAGGCTAGAGGCTTTAGTGGACGAAGTCCTATTCTTACTAAAGTCTAATGTCAAAAGTCTAAAGCCATTTTTAGATAGTTGTTTGAATTGCGTATTTCACTCTTAATTTGTCGCCCTCTGCGAGTTCGTTCTCGAGAGGAAAACCGTTCCATGAAATCGTTTTGTCCGTCAATGTGAAATCTAAATTTTCATATTGCTCAAGCCCTCCTATTATTGTTAGTGTCAGGGTCGAAGACCCGTTATTTAATGGCGTGTTTGCCAATACGACCTGTTTCGATGCGATATCGCTCGCTGTCAGAGTAAATTCCTCGATCACCCAGTCCGGCTCAGGATGCGTGTGATCCGCGTCCGCTTTCCCGGCGAGCAGATCATTTATTTGTGTGATTGTGTAAGTTCCATTCACGACCGGAGTCGGAACATCAGTCCCGGCAGTGCCTCTGCGGTTGCGGACATTCATATCAAACTGAATCAGGAATCCCGGGTCGATATGCCCCGTTTCAAATCCCGCCAGTTCCGCTCCCAGCTTGGTGCTTGGAGAACTCCCCAGTATTGCGACGAGTTCTTCTGTGTTTGTCTCAAGGAGCGGGATGTTTATCTGAGAATAAGTCTTGTCGTTCACGGCCACAGACGTAATGGTGATATTTGTCTGCATCCTTATCTGCACAGGCGTTGAAGTCAGCCAGTCATGCGCGAGAACAAAATCCCAATTGTCGTAGACAAGTTTTTCCACTGGGAATGGAGTATTGTCCGCTTCCAGGATGCGAAGGCATAAATTGACTCTTATCCCACGCGTAATGGAAGGAAAGTCATTTGCCGCCTGGTTGTACTCATCGACAACAGTCGCGACCACATCCCCCGCTCTCAGATAAACAATTATATCCTGCATGTTTAATCAGTCCTTTGGCTTTAGGCTTTCGGCTTTAGGCTCGTTTTTATTGCAAGCGCATGGTTTATTTTCAATGGAGAATTCCTGCTTCTTTTCCAGAGTTTCTTTTCCGATTCTAACACCGGTCAAGGCTCTGATCTTCCGGTAGATTTCCTTTGCCCTCCTGAGATGGGATTGCGTGATTTTCTTCTGCGTCTCGAAGATATCCACTCTCAAATCGCGCAGTTCATTGGAAAGTTCTGTGGACGTCTCCGCTATCTGTTCGGACGCTTCGTTCAGGTTGCCCATCAGGAAAATCTCATGGTCGCTGTTCTGGTATCCATTCAGGATTTCATTGATGATAACCGCCGCGCTTGAGACGTGTTTCAGCGCGCACTTCGCGCAGTTATGCGTGTTTATATTTTCTTCTTTCTGCAGAAGGACTTCCTTTAATTCCTCATCAAGTTCATTGAAAAACGACGGGAGTTTTCCGCTCTCGGTTATCTCCAGTTTCAGGAGGGTAATGAGGATAACCGCGTTCTGAATATCGCTGCCTCTATACGTGATTCCCTTTTTATTTTCCAGAGCGTCGAACTTCTTTTTTATGCGTTCATATTCAGAGAATATCTTCCCTTTGAAATTGATGATTTCCATTATGCCGTTACTCATTTTATCATCCTTATTTTTAAGTTTACCTGTTCGCGCCTGAAAGGCTGTAAGACATATTCACCGTGCAGACGATGGAGTTCCCGCCGCCGTTGAAAACATTCTGGACGCTGCCGCTACCGTCAAGATTTTTCGAATTTATGGCGACACAGTGAATGCCGTTATGCGAGACGCCGTTATCGCAACCGAGAGGTCCCTCGTGGCATGAATGGTATTCGCTGCAAATAGTGCTGTGCGTGTGGCCGTTGTATTGAGTGACATAACTGTCCCTTGCCGCCGTCTCCCAATAGCCGTCGCGGAAAATATTGTAAAAGGAGCTTGTCATGTACCAGTCCTCGAAGTCGCCGACTTCCCATTCCATCCGCGTGTATGAAGAGCTGAACCTGATGCACCCGGAAAAGCCTCCCGCCGATATCTCCCAGCCGTTGCTATATTCATTGTAATTCACGCCGGTGCATTCGATAATTTTCTGCCCGTTACGCCACCAGTAACCCATGAAGTCTGCTTCAAGTACTCCGTCAACAGTGCGTGTACTGATGCCCGCCGCCGCGGGATTGCCGCTCCAACTGATTGTCATCGCCAGCGTCACATCATCGCACGGCGAACACAATTCACCGAGCTCATCCTCCAAGTCATCAAAATTCTCAGTGAGGTATTCGATGGCGGACATGTAGTCGGAAAATGTTTTCCCGTCCGCAAGTTTTGTATGCTTGTAATAAGTCCCGCCATCCTCGAAGCAGTCCTCAATTTCGTCTTCGCACATGATTGAAATAGAGCCGTCGACCGCAGTGCATTCTTCGCAGGTATCGTCATTGCATTCGCAGATTCCGATTATGTACCAGGAGCCGCCAGCACACTGGGATTTCATCTGCGCAAAAAGGCCCTCGCGATTCTCATCAAGATAATTTTCCGCTTCGGCCCTCGTATCGAAACCGGGTGCGACAAGCGTGTATTTATAGCTTCCCTTCCTCTCGATGTTCGTAATATTTTTGCAGTCCCCGGCAAGTCGCGATGCCACAAAATCCGTTGCCACCTGGAACTCGACATCCTTGAGGCACCCCGAGCAATCCTGCCCGGAAAAACTGCATTTGGCGAGGACGGAATAGTTGATGTCCGGCAAACATCCCAGCGCGTTAACCTGCGCGATTTCATTCCAGCCGTAACTCGAAAATACAAGATTGTCATCCATGTCATAAACTGAAAACGGAACCGTCCGGCTCTTATACTCATACGGGTAATCGCCATAATTGATGCCGTAGGCGTAATAGTCGACGGCAGGATTTTCGACATCTGAAATGTGAAGCTCGAATGCCGGAAAATCCACGATGATTTTCCCCTCGAAGAGAAGCTCTTCAGGGCTTTCCGTGATGTCATACGCCTTGAACGTGTATTTATGCCCCGGCTTGATTTGCAGACCCTGCGCGCCCCCAGTCGCCGCCAGTTTCTCAGGCAAATCCGAGAAATCAAAACGTAGCTCATGCTGGTCTTTCGGATTAACGCCATAGCGGCTGAAAACATTGAAATAATACGGCGGAGGCGGACACTCCGAAATTCCCGGAACACAGATCCTTTTCGCGCCGGTCGCAAATTCATCCCTTCCGCTGCTGCTCGCCCAGAGCGCCTGAGTAAAACCGAAATAGTAAACAATCCTTGAGTCATTCTCCCCGGCGCATTCGAAATAAGGAGGATCAATCCACAAGTCAGTATCGGGATCATATTCGTAAATCGTCAGCTTGTCCCATCCGGCATTTGTCCAGCCAATGCTGTAATCCCCAAGCCCCTGCCAGAATGGAAAAAACTCATAAATGGACGGATAAACAAGTTCCAGGCATGGACAATTTCCGCAAAGCACCGGCAGTCCGTTTTTCATCATCGCAAGATTGTTTTTCAGCCAAGCATTCATGACAAAAAACCTATTCTCCCGTCATTCTTCATTCTTAATTCTGCATTCTTCATTTCTAACAACTCCCCCATATTATTCCGTACATTACGCCCATATGTTCCTGAGTGATTTTCTTGATTTTGGAGTTCTCGGCATCCCACTCGACAATCGCAATCAGTCCGTTGAAAACTCCAAGCACAGGCTGAGGAAAATCAGAAGCGCTTTCAATCGTAGGAGCTGTAATCGTTCCGCTGCTGTACATGGATTTGAGATAAATGTAAGCTTTGCCGGTGATTGTCATTTCCGATTCCGCGACTTCAAAAAAAGTGTTGCTGATGATGGCCACGCCATAGGCGATTTTAACCTTCTGAGCTTCCTCATCGCTCGCGTTGCTGACCGCGAAAAAGCCATCATAGATAGACCCCGCCGTGGAAGCACCGAGTAGGACGACTGCCCACTTGTCACCAGTCCCTTCATCTTTCCAAAGGATACGGACAGAACCGGAAGCGGAAGATGCCAAGCCATTGCCGGTCAACTCAGCAAACTCGTGTTCCTGACTGACAACATTAAGTTTCAAAGGAGTGATTCCCGTCAGCATCGCAAATCCGCATTCGCTCTTTGCGAGAGGTTTTTGTAAAACTGCAAAGGGCTTCTCCTTGTTTGCGTCCGTGATTAACTCGGCTTCAAAAACAGGCGGATTATTTCTGAACTCCTGCTCATTGTCAGTCGGCGTTATAATCAGGCTGCCGAGCGAAACAAGCTTGAATTGCTCAAGGGCCGCGCCAGTGTTATTCCGCAGCATGACAACGCCTGACTTTGTGTCCTTACGAGGCGCGGTACTGTTCGTATTCGCCTGTTGCCGCTTGATGAACTCGGCGGCATCAATGAACGAATTCCACGCCTCGGCTTTGACAGAAAACTTCTGGCCTGTTTTTACTTTCTGCATTGAGAAACCCTTTGCCTGTACATTCTCATTCAGATTTTTTAATTACCCACATATCCGATGTCAGATAAGGGTCGCTGACAAAGGAGTACGGCAGAGTGAAATAACCTTTGTTCCCAAAACCTTCTCCCCAGGAGTTGCGGACAAAGAAAGTTTTACTTGCATCATCGTAGCCAACGATGAGTACCGCATGTCCGCCCAGAAGTTCCTCCTTCAAAGTGTCCGGCATCGGGACAGTTCCGGTCTTTTCGACTTCCTCTGATTCGAAAGATTCATAAATCAAAATTCCGCAGACGATCGGGAAACCCGCCGCAAGCGTTCTCTTGATCATCTGTAGAGAATTGACAATGATCCTGTCGTATTCGAGAGTCTGGAAATCCAATGCCGCATTGATGGCCTCCTCGGAGGGCTTTTCCCTGAACTTGCTGATTATATACGGATGCATTGTCTCCGGGCATGCCCCCTTTTTCACTGTTACTTTGATGCCGTCCCTTATCGACGCTCCAGCGTCTTCGTCAATCGTCCCTTCGAGTTCCCTTTCGAAGTAATAGATGAAGAGGCGCGAGGGATTGAAAAAGTCCTGCCCAGTCGAAGCGACATGCACCATATCAAGCAATGCCCCTATCGCCTGTGCGGTGCAGCTTCCCAGGTTCCCCTGGTCATAAACCGGAGGACAATTTCCGCTCAAGTCCACAGCAGACGGAAGAGCGATGCCGACAAACGGCGGAGCCTTCCAAATCCTGTCCCTTGTGTCGACCTTGTCCTGTTTCAGATTGTAGATGTGCTTACTCATAATCCCTCCTCTTTTTGTTTTTTTTATTTAAACTCCTGACTCTTAACTTTCTGACTTCTGACTCTTCATGTCCCTATTCCCAACGCTCCGAAGTTCGCTATCTTATAAACCCTTTCGATATAGACGGCAACTGGTTTTTTGAGAAGCGTTTTCTTCGCGTCATCGACATGGTCGGCATAACGAACCCACATGTAGTCCCAGCCGTATTTCTCAGTCACGGTGATGTCACCGACTTTGAAATTTTTTCTGTTCGGCGAAACCGAGAATTTATACGTGACATCCCACAGTGAATCGGAACTCGTCCCGCGCCTCGTTCCGCTCGCGCCGAGGAACAATACTTCTCCCGGATTGTAGCCCCTGAAAGCATCATTGTTCATTGTGCCGGTTATGCTTGAAACTCCTTTCTTGTAGGCGGTCGTAATCTTGTTGTCCTTGAGATAATGTGTTTCCGAAAAACTCTGTACCGGCTGGACTATGTCAACGCCTGCCACGCTCTCTCCGTCATAACCAATCGCGCCTCCGAAATCAGCAGCCTCAGGCGGATACTTGCCGACTGTCAGGAGCGACTGCGTGATGTGCTGTGTCCCTCCGCCCGTATCGAACGTAAAAACAGGTTCTATTTCCGTGTCATCACCGCCAGAGGAACTGTCATCGCCTGCTTTATATTTGACGACAACTTTAAAAGTCGTTTCATTGATCCTCTCGTCTATTTCCACAGAGTCCAGTACCAGTCCGTTAAAGGTTTCTTCCGCGACTTCATAGACGCTGTTAATCGCGTCGTCCTCATCCTCCGAGTTGAAAGCAAAGTACGGCACCGATGCGGTGGTGTAAGCCCCATCGCTGTCCACTGCCTGCGTCCTGTCAAAAAATCCCTGTTCAACCTTTGCCATTTTTTTACCAATATTTTTGAGTTTTTTTAGTTTCACTATTGTTTTATGTAACCTTTAGGGTTACAATATTGCATGAACGGATTGGAAAATGATAAAAAGTTTTAAAAACAAAGAGCTCGGAAAGTTTTTCAACACAGGAAAAGGCAAAATCCCACAGCCGATTCATCAAAGAAAAACCGAGATGATTTTGGACTTGCTTGACGCTGCCGTTGAAATTGGAGACATGAATTCCCCAGGTTCCGGCCTTCACAAGCTTGAGCCCAAGAAGGCCGAGCGATGGGCGGTAAAGGTTTCCGGGAATTGGAGAATAACATTTGTTTTTGTCAATGGCGAAACCTATGAAGTTGACTATGTCGATTATCATTGAAAAAAGGAGAATTTTAAAATGAAGAAAACAAGAAAACCTACGCATCCCGGAGAAATACTCAAGGAACTTTATCTTGATGAGTTGGGTGTAACCATCTCTGAGTTTGCCGACCATATCGGGGTTTCCAGGAAGGCCATATCCGCAATAGTGAACGGACGCAAGAGCGTGACTCCCGAAATGGCCCTGCGTTTTTCCATGGCATTTCCCAATACCACTCCGGAAAGCTGGACCAATCTCCAGCGCAATTACGACCTCTGGACAGTGGAAAAGAATCTTGAGAAAGAAATTTCTCATATTACGCCGGTATTGGCCCATGCGTGAAAAAGCAGGCATAGTATTCAAAGATAAAATAGCCAAGCATCCCGAAGCTAAGAAATTATATAAACGAGGCTTCTGTATGGATGCGGAAGATGCCATTCGGGTTATTGTCAAAGCCAGGAAATGGGCTGGTCTAACCCAACAGCAGATTGCAAAGGAAATGAGGGTTTGCACAAAAACCGTGTCAGTTATCGAAAAAGTTGATTTCTTCAGCCGCAAATATTCGCCGAGCCTGGGCTCACTGATGAAATATGCCGCCGCATTCGGATTTAAATTAGAAATAAAGTTTGTTCCCATAAAATAATTCCTCACTCGAACTCCAGTTCGCTGGAGCTTGATTGATTTTCTAAAAGCTGGTTTGTCTTTTTCGTATTCTTGGCTATATCTTCAGTTGCCTTTGCAGTCCGCTCCGCAGCGCCACTTGCCGATAATGCCCTCGCGGAATTCGCATAGAAGGAACCTGCTATTTCAACTTTTCCTTTTGCAATATCAAGCTGGCTTGACGCGCCCTTCATTGCTTCTTTGACGCCATTCAAATCAAGTCCTTTTATAGTGTGTGTGGACTCCGTACTTTTAGACTTGGCCTCTTCGATTGCGGCCCTCCATTCAGCTCTGGCTTCTTCAAGTTTCTTCTGTGATTCGGCAAGTTCATCGGCATACTCCTGTTGCTGCTGGCGGAGTTCCCCGGACATCATGTTGCCGAGGAAATTCTCTACGGCCTGCCGCTCTTTTTCTATCCTGCCGACTTCTTTGTTGCGGTCACTTTCAATCTTCGTTACGGCGGCGTCCTGTTCTTTGTTGCTCTGCGAAGTTTCCAAATCGACCTGAGCCTTTGCCGCTTCGATGTCGATGCTTTTGTCGAACATCCCGATTATGTCGAGCCATCTCTTTGTCAGAAACCCGTAGACTTCGTTCCACGCCTTGATGATGGTGCCGGTGAACTCAGCCCATATGTTCGAAAGCATGCTGACAGTGTTCACCCATTCTGTTTTAAGGTCCGCCCATGTGTCATTGATGATGCCGAGCGCACCGTAGAAAATCTCAGTCGTCATCTTCTGGTACCATGTCTTAAATTCAATCCACAGCGACTTCAGAAAGCCGATGCCCTTCTGCCAGGCAATCTGTAACGACGCCCAGAGTATTTTCGCCGCCAGAGTGAAATCCCCTGCCATCATCGCATCCTTTATCCCTTGGAATGATTCATTCGCAAAGTCTTTCAGTTCCTGAAATTTCTCTCCGAGCCATTCGAGGATTTTCCCTCCCAATCCGGAGTAATAAAGAATCGCGGCTCCGATCCCTGCAATCGCTATTACGACAAGCCCGATCGGAGTAAACAACGCCGCCAACACACTTCCTAAAACGGAGATTGCAGTTCCCACTCCGGTAATGATTGCGGATATTCCGCCGAAGACAAAAGCCACTCCCTGCGCGACCGTTCCGACTACCACCAACACCGCGCCAACCGCCGCGACAGCCCCCACTATTTTCAGAGCGGTAAGCACCACTTCCTTGTTATGCGCAATCCACTCCGCAATCATCTCCAGGTACTTGACGACAACCTTTGATATCTTCTTAATCGGCTCCGACAATGCGTCTCCTATTTCGACGAAGACAGCCACCGCCGCCTGTTTCACTCTTGCCAGCGCAAGTGATAGAGTATTGCTCATCTTTGCATAAGCCCTGTCGGCTGCCCCGGCGCGGTTCTTCATGACATCAATGTCCTCGATAAAACCTTCCATGTTCTGCAACGCTGGAAGCACTCCGCGTAACGCCCTGACATTCGGAAAAAGCGTGCTTATCGCATCAGGAGGCAGCTTGGATATTTTCTGAAAAACTCCGAGGAGTCCTTCAGTCTTGAGGGTAGTCGATGACATTTCAAAACCGAGCGTCCTCGCGTAGTCTGCACCCTCTTTTGCAGGCGAAAGAAAACTCGTGATGATGGCGTTCAGCGCGGTAATCGCGTTATCCGTGTTCACGCCGTTTCGCGTCATTGTCGCGATGGCCGCGCCGAACTCATCCATGCCCACTCCGGCAGTGGAACATGTGGTGGCCACCATACCGACAGCAGGGGCAAGTTCCGCAAAGGTCGTCTTGCCTTTTTTGACCACGGAAAACAGCCAGTCTGAAACATCACCGGCCCTCTCCGCCGACAAACCATACGCATTTAAAATTGTCGTGATGGCGTCCGCCGCGACGCCTGTGTCAGTCACTCCCGCCTTCGCTGCTTTCGCGGAAACCGAAAGCACATAGAGCGCCTTTTCCGCGGGAATGGAAGCCGACAAAATATCATAGAGTCCCTTCGAGAGAGTTGCCGTTCCTTCTCCGAATTCTATGGACATCGCCGTGATGCCTTTTCTAAAATTATCCATATATTTCTCCGGTTCATCAAGCATTGTCGATACGTTTGCCATCTCTTCTTCGAAATCAGCAAATTCCTTAACGCCCAGCGCAAACGCCGCCGCCGCGACAAGGCTCACCTCCATGAGTTTCTTGCCGACATGCGTGACCGACTCGCTGAACTCTTTAAGCCTTTTCTTGGCCCCGTTCAGCCCCCGGACAAGTTTGTTGTCCTCGGTGAAGAGCTCGACATACGCCGCGCCCGCTCTTATATTGCTTGAAACACTCATGCTTCAAATTGCCCTGTTTGAGTACCGTCAAGAGTGAAATCTCTGAAACCATCCATGCTCTCGCACTCGTCAGGAAAGTTAAGCAGTTTGACAGGAAATTGGCAGAGCCAATTTTCATGTTCATACATCCCCACGACAATCATCAATTCACCATTTTCTGTTTGTTCAACTTCGACTCTTATATCTTCTTTTTTCAGTTTTTTACAACTCATTTTTGCACTCTCCGGTCTACAAATACATCCTTTAAAATTCTCAAATCCTTACCCTTCAGCACCCTCTTTGTTTTCTTCTCATGAGGGTTGAGTTCCCTCGGAGAAACTGCGTGATGCTTCTTCGGATCGCGGTTGACGTTGATTAACAACGCAAGGATCGCCGAAGTGTGATTCCAGTTGTCTTTGCTCCTGGCTTCCGCCATGATCAGGAGCTCTCTCAGAGTGAGAGGATCGGGATTCACGCCTGCGATTCCTGCGAGCTCCCAGACGAATCTGAAATATTCTTCAGCACGGCTTCCACTTTCTTTTCCATTTCCAGATTGTCGAGACGCTTGTTCATTATCTCTATCGCCAGGTTCACCGCTTTTCTGTGTTTTCCCAGAGCTTTGCGAAGAACCTGGCACTTCGCCTCCGGGAAAAAATCCACAAGCTCCTCCAGGAACGCGACGGTGGCATGTTCAATCACATCTCCGGCCATTGCCCTGCCGAATTGCTCGTCTGTGATTTTGTTCTGATCAGCCTCCGGTTTGCATATGATGTAGATCACGTCGCAGAGCAGTATCGTATCAGTAAGGAGCCGCTTGAGCAGGTCCCCTTCAATCGCGTCAAAAAGATTGATATTGAGAAGTGCTTTCACTCTCTTCACAGTCGCGATGTTCACTGCGACAGTCCATGTCCTGTTTTCATTGTCTTTGAATGTTTTCATTCAGAATCTCCATCTTTTTTTACTTTCAACTTGCCACTTTTCCACTTTCAACTTTATGGTGTTGTACTTTTCCACTGCGGCGCGCGAGTGGAATAAGTAGGCTTTGCAGTGACGCTTACCGACATCGCCTCTTCGAGGGGTTCCTCTCTGCTGAACTTCGTAATCGCAAAGTCAGCGTCGAGACCTTCGCCGTTCTCTCCATCAAGTACCGCGAGGGCAATCGCACTGTTGCCGAAGTAGGCATTCCTGATGGCGACAAATCCCGCATCCGCAGGGTCCCACAACATCGTCCACTCTATCGATGCGTCCTTCAGGGCGGCGACAGTAGCCTTCCAGCCGTTGTTTGCCCGCGTCGTCACGTCCGCCTCCGACGATTCCAGATTCAGAGTCACATCCTTCGCGTTCTTTAATTCGGTGTTTGCTGTCGCTCCGGCGGCACCATGATAAAGTTTGCCTTCAAGACCCAGTTTTAACATTTTGAAAACCTCCGTTTTTTATTTTTGAATTTTCATTTTGCTATTGACTTTTTGACTTAAACGCGGTATGATATACATGTATATCAAAGGAGAATTATAATGATTGCTGTACGTTTGCCTGAAAATATTGAACATCGCCTTGACCGGATGGCTAAAAAGACCGGACGCACCAAAACATTTTATGTCCGTGAAGCCATTCTTGAACATCTTGAAGACCTGGAAGATGTTTATATGGCTGAAAAAAGGTTGAAGCATCCGGGAAAGACGCACACGCTTGCCGAAGTGGAGAAAGAACTTGGCTTGGAAGATTGAAATAGACGAAAGAGCTCTCAAAGAGCTGAAAAAACTCGGACACGAAGCCCAACGGCAGATAATAAAATATCTGAAAGAGCGTGTGGCCAAGGCGCAAAATCCCAGAGCTTCCGGGAAAGCCCTTCTTGGAAACTTTGCAGGGCTTTGGCGGTACAGGCTTAGAGAATACCGCATAATATGCCAGATAAAAGACAAAGAAGTGCTCATATTAGTCCTCCGAATCGGTCACAGAAAAGACATTTACCTGTAATCATTTTCACCTCAATTCCTTACTTGATTGAATCTTTCCACATCTTCGAGACTTTGCGTTCATTCTTTTCGAGAGCCGGCCCCATAAATCTGCGTTTTGGGTACTTCTTCTTTTTTTGCCTTTTCTGATTAACCGACGATTGTGTATGCTGAACCGACAATCACGCTTTCCATATTTTTATCTACGGCATAAAAAATCCCGCGTTTCAACTGTCCGCGCCTCGTGTGCGGCGAAGTCCGCGTCGAGACCACTTCTTTACTTTGAATTCTTTTTAGACATTGACTTTCCTCCCTTTTCATGGTATGATATACAAATGAAAAAACAATGAGATTGCCCTTATGAACAAAGTATTTACAGCAGTAGTATATAAAGAAAAAAAACTCTATGTTGCCGAATGTCCAGAAACAGGCACAGCCAGCCAAGGCAAAACGATAGAGGAGGCAATTCGCAACCTCAAAGAAGCCACTGAACTCTATCTTGAGGAGTTTCCTGTCAAAAAGCACAACCATCCATTCCTCACAACATTTGAGGTTCCTGTTCATGCCTGAGCTACCGATTATTTCAGGCAAAGAAGCTGTAAAAATCTTTGGAAAGCTGGGATTTGTTCCAGTACGCCAGAAAGGCAGCCATCTTGTTTTGCGAAAAGGCCAAAAAGGTTGTGTTATACCCATGCATAAGGAACTTGCCACGGGTACCCTTAGGAGCGCAATCAGACAAGCAGGATTAAGTCCTGATGGTTTCATACGCGCATATAAAGCCAAGTAAAACAGCATTTTATTTATCCTCACTTAATTGAATCTTTCCACATTTTTGGCAGCTTGCTTTCATTTTTTTCGAGAGCGGGGCCCATGAAACGCCTCCTGGGATAGTTCTGTTTTTTATATTTCCCTCCGAATTCATGCGCTTTCCCCGACTGACCGACAATCGTGTATGCCGAGCCGACAATCACGCTCCCTTTATTTTTATCCACCGCATATAAAATCCCGCGTTTCAATTGTCCGCGCCTCGTGTGCGGCGGCGTGTCACGAAGTGACGCTGTTTTGCTCTTCCGAATGCTCCGCCTTGCGGTCAGCCTTATCGCAGCCCCGGCGTGTCCGAGATTCTTAAAGCAAGCCTTCTTTGCGGCCTTCTTTACCTTCTCCGGATTGAACTTTGATTTTCCTTTAAACCAGAACATCAGATAACCCTTCGGGTTGAATGCAGAATGAAGAATGCAAAATGAAGAATAGGGAAAAAAGAGGAATGAGGGTTCATAAGGGAAACCTCCCTTATCATCCATTCCGCATTTTCACATTCCGCATTCCGCATTCTCAAAATACCTTAAAGGTTAGAGTTACCACACTCGTGAATTGATTGAACTGCCGCAGATGCTCAGGGTCATAGACAGGCTGGTTTTCCTTCTTCACGCAGAGAGCATTTGGATAACCTTCAAGCCTTTCCGCCTTGAACAACGCAGTGATGTTTTCGACAAGCCTCAGGAGAATTTCCAGTTCCGAGTCATCGGAAATTTTCTTCTGAATCCCGACGTCGATTTCCACTTCGTCAGTCTCATGGCTGCGCGCCTCCTGAGTAATCCTCCTGGCTTTTGGAACAACAGAGACTTTCAACGTTTTCATGTCCTTCAATTCGAAAACAGGAAGGAAAATCCTTTCTGCGACAAGCCCCGGAACAAGGCTCGCGTTGTTGATTTTCACTGCGACCGCGTCGGCAATCTCTACTACCTTTGGCATCTATCGCCTCGCGAAGTTCAAGGCCAGCGACCCTATCGCGGAAAGGAGCGCAAGTATTGCCGCCCCTGCTGCCGAGAGAATCGTCTTCTGCATGTCCGCTATCGGTTTGCAGGGAGGTATGTGATGCACATTTTTTTCCTCAATGTGCATCCGAAGCATCGCCTTGATCTCCGAGATATCGGACCTTGCATCGTTCACAACATTCCAAAGCAGCCTTTTGCTTTTGTTTTTATTTCCATTTCCCATATTTATATCTTTCCTGTTAATTTTGTATGTATCCGCAGAGTCTGTCGATAAGTGTCCGAGTATCTCCATTCAGGTTCGTTGGCCGGGGCCATCACTTCATAGATGAAGCCGTTCTCAATAATCTCATCGCCCTTTTGAGGCAGTGTTACTGGCCCTTTTATAACGAGGTCTGATGAACTTATGAGATAGTCCCGGCTCTCGTAATGGACTATGCGTCCATATTCGTCCTGAATTTTGAAAACCGTTTTGCCAATGGTGGCCGGAAGCTCAACGGTTATCCTTCCCCTCCGGTAAATCACCGGAATGGACAAATGTTTTTTCCGCTGGGCCTCCAGCCAATTTAAAGCTTTCTCCATCAAGTCAGACATGCTTTATTCTCCATCGTTCCGTAGCCTGTAGGGCGAAGTATGAACGATTAACTCGCCCGTCCGTGCTACGGACTACTGTTTCAGACGGACACGAACGATTGTATCGGCATCCGCAGCGGCGGCCACTGTTCTTCCAAGAGCGATGTTCGCGCCGGAATTGCTGTCAGTCGTTACAACCTGATTTGTCGCATCCCAGTAAACCGCGACTCCATTCGCAATTGCAGTTCCGGTCCCTGCCGTCTTGGGCATGTCAAAGACACCCTTGAGCGACAAGGCCCCGAGTTCTCCCGACTTGATGTCGAGCTTCGCGATGCCCAGCAGAGCAGTCCCAATTACGACCACATCACCAGCACCCACATCAGCGCTTGGAGTGTAATCAATGTCATCACCTTTTTGTACATAAACAGCTTTCATAATTCATGTTCCCTTCATTTTTCATTCTGCATTTCGCATTCTTCATTCACCCTTGGATTTCACCATTCCGCGATGGTCCTGCTCACGGATGCCGAGATCGAAATACACCCTGAACCAGAGGCCGAGCGTGTTGAAATCCGTGTCTCCTCTTTCCACTGTCGGAACGCGGTTCCCACGCAAATATCCGATTTCGAAGGTATCTGTCTGGGCGGGATTGCCGAAGAGGTACCATGATTTTTCGCTGTTGCCGTCATACTTGCTGTTCGCAAGGTACGGGGCGCTTACCACCTGCAGATTTTCATCGACAAGCGAATTCAACGCAGGGCGTATCATCGGAATAGTTCCGCTTGTCGCATCGCCGCCTGCGATGATAAGAGTCGCTCCCTTGGTCAGTTCTATGGCTGTGTGTTTCAGGCCGGTAGGCACCAGCAGAAACCTCGGTTCAATAGTGATGGGCTGTCCGTCAATATCCACCTGGTCAAGGAACATTTTTATCGCAAGCCTCAGCCCTTCGGCAGCCAAAATGCTGGTAGCGCCTTCCAGGAGATTTTTATGGTCGGCATGAAAGAGTGCCTTGCCATCCGACTGTGAGGGATTTCCCATCAGACGTTTGAAGAAAAGCTGGTCAATCAACCTTGCGGAACGGTTGCCCATTGCGACCGGGACTTTCATGAACGCGCCCAGATCATCATTGATAATCATCTTGCGTGTGAGACAGAATTTCTTTCCGTAGGTGTCGAGCTGATTGAGGGCTTTCTCTTCCGAAAGTCCGCCCTCCTTTATCTCGCCGCCATCCGGGACTTTTTCCAGATCACCGACATCAGTGAGACGAAAACGTTCGTTCTCCTTGAAGTCGGAAAGGTCGCCTTCACTACAAAGTTTTGTAGCAATGACTGGCTGGGATTGGAATGACTGAAGCAATTTTTTGTCTCGTTCATTGGAGAGAATTCCAGGAAGAGACATTGTCGAAAACGCCGCCTGGATTGTCTCGTTTCCGAATGAACGAGGCACGGGAGCTCCTTCCAGTTTCAGGCATTCGACGAGGAGCATCTGCAACGGCATGTTGTTTTCTTTCCACGCTGTCTCTACAGCCTCTTCGCCGTACTGTTTTATCAAGTCGTCGCCCGAAATTCCAACCCTGATGCACATCGCCGCTTCGAGACTTTTTTTCTGCTGGACGCCTTCGGGTTTTCTCTTGACCATAACGTTCACGTCAGATGCCGGACGCTTCTCGCGAATAGCTTTCAATACCTTCTGCGAAGTCTCCTCCTGCGTCCATCCTGCACTGATGGCCTCCCTTTCGATTTCAGGAAATTCCCCGGCGCACATTGCCTGGATTTTAGAAACTCTGTCTCGCTCCTGCTGGATGGCTTTTACTGCCACGTCAACATCAGCCGTGACCTGTTTCCCTGCGGCATCATCCTTCTTTTGCTTTTCTGCCGAAACTTCGGCTCCGACTTCCAAACCTTTTTCTTTTCCCACTGTATCATTCTCCTTTTTTGTTGTGTTTGTTTCAGCTCCCGATGCATGTATCATCGGATTCTTTGTCGGTGGATTTTCAGGCACTTGCCTGTTTTCTTTTGTCGCATCAAGGTTAGCTTGAGGGTTCTCCTTGATGGTTTCCTCTTTTTTGTTTTCCTGTCCGGCAATAGAAGACTGAACCACCGGATTTTGGGATGGTGCCGATTCAGGAGTTTCTGTTTTATCCTTTGCCGCAACGCTCAGATTGAAACTTGCCGCGACTTTCATTCTTGTAGTCATGTCAGCGCCGACAGCGACCACCGACACTTCACGGAGCAGAGATTTTGAGACGTGAAAGAAACTCCCTTCAAAATCCTGCCCGTTGACAGTCCTTTTGTCCTTCACAAGTTCGGAGTTCAGGACTTCAGCGCCGATTGACAACTGCCAGTCCGCGCCGGACTTTGCCTGCTCGACAATGCCATCCGCCTGTTCGCCTTTGGCGATTATTTCCCCTTCGATGGTCAGAGTGTTCTGTTCGACCTTTGCCGATATCATTCCCACTCGCGATGACGTCCTGTTTTCGTGGTTGAGCAGAAGCGGAATCTGCTCCGGTATCTGCATGCCTGACAAGTCCACCACCACCGGGAATTTCCATCCCGGCAGATTCATCTTTCCGCCGCCGTATGCCAGTCCCACCACCTTCGGTTTGCTGCCGTCAGCTGCTGCTTCAATCAGTAAAAATTCATTCATAACTTTCCCTTTTTTCGTTTGTTGAAAATCACCGTGCCTTGCCATGCTTTGCCGTGCTGGGCATCGCCACGCATGGCACTGCAAAGCCCCGCTTCGGAACGCAGTTCAGAAGCTATTTTTCATTCATCATCTTCCGACATATCGTCCTCCTCTTTTTCTTCTTTGTCATTATTGCTGTTATCTTTTGAAGGTGTTGCATCTTCATCTGTTAATCCGAGTTCTTTCATCAACTTTTTCTCTCTTGCCCGTTGCCTGATTTCCGCTTCCCAATCTCGTCCCTGGAGCGCGTATTCCGTAGCCAGAGTAGTTGTGTTATTTTTGAGGCGTTTGTCCTGGGCCGTCGCCTCTTTTGCCGGGTCGACGTGCAGGAAACCATCGAAGAACCAAGTATGCTGCAACATCGGGTATCTTGTGGTCATTCCGAGTGGTGGGTTAATCAAAAAATATTCACGTAACCAAGATGTCAAAATTCGATCCAGAATCACAGACGCGATGAACATCTGATCCACGCGAATCGCCTTGAAATAAGTCTGGTGGTCGAGCCTGCCGCTGGCGTAATTGTAGCCGCTTGAATTTCCTTTCGCGATGTTCGCAGGCATCAGCAGGCAGCGGATGATTTCGTCAATAAGTTTGTCTACATATTCGGCGTAAGTTGCGGCTGGCTGCTTCGGGTCTAACTGACCCATCTTCCAGCCGCCGGGCAGAGTGAGAAGCATGTTCCTGTCAAGCTCCACCATCGCCATTGGTTCCATTGCTTCAGCCTCTCCGTTCGGAGGCGCATCGGTATAAATAATCCCCGAGAAAATGGCGGCGGCTTCAGCACTGGAAAGCACAGCCTGCGAAAACCTCCGAAGTTTGGCAAACAGCGGGATCGCCGGTGTGATTTCAGATACACCTCGATGAAGTCCCGGACGGTCCATCCTGAAGCAGTGAAGCATTGCCTCTGCTGGAATATTCAAAACGTTACTGTCATAATTGAAATTATTGTCGCCGGGATGATACTTTAAAACGCGGTATGAATCGGGATTTCCCCAACTGTCGAATGTTATGCCATCAACTTCATTATCGGCCATGCTTATATACGTGCCGCTCGTAACCTGGTCGGCCTCTATCAGCATAACATCCAGTTTCACATCGTGCATGACTTTTGGATTCGTCCCCATGATGCCGAAAGTTTCCCCATCCTGGCATCGGGCCATGCGCATCGTGCGGAGCTTTTCAGGGAGGTGGACAGCGGCGGACCAAAGCATGAAATCTCTTTCAATCCGCCTGTTCAAATCATCATACTCCGTCAACATCTGCAAACGCGGCCCGGTGCCGATGGTGTCATTCGCAAGCGTGAGCAATATTCCCTTGGCGTAGGAGTTGTTGGATATCTCGTATCTCGCGCGATTCCGCAAGACTTTCCTCACTTCGGGCGATGCCTCGGCATCCGCGCTCAAAGCCTCCGCAGCGGCCCAGTGGCGCCGATTATCGTGCGTTGTCTGCGCGGCATCGAATCGCGCTTTGATCCCATAGGGGCGCGATTGGGCATTCCTCTGCCAGCCTACGGTCTTCTTCAGAGGGACCGGGGCCTGTACTTTCGGAGATAAGTCCAGCTTGTTTCCGTCCGGAAGATAAATAAATGTTCCTTCAGTATCCAAATTATGCCCCTCCCGGTGGTACCAGTTTACTGATTTTTATTCCGAGGCCTTTTTTCTTCATGACCTTTTTAGAATTCAGGTATCTGTCCGCCTCTATCAGGTCTGCGATGGAATGCTGTTCGACTCTTGTCCCGTCGCTGTCGACGGACTTCGGGCCGAGGACGTTGTCCTCTATTGCTTTTTCGATTTTGTCTTCACTCATGGTTTGCCTCCTCTTTTGCAAGGCGTTCTTCAAGATCATGGACTGTCTCGTAATCGCGGAAGCCGCGATTCATGCCTGGATATTCAGCTTCGTAGTCAGCTTCCCAACCGAGCATCTTCTGCCAAAGTTCAGGAAAATGTTCACGCAGTTTTTTTAATTCTCTGATTTGTTGCAAGGGGCAGCAGAAACAACTCACCCGGTCGAATAAATCATAGAGGCCGTCCCAGTTGTAACCTTGAGCCCGGCTGTAACTCAGAGCATCGGATTCAGTCATTCCCCAATCCACCAGCGGAAATGTATTTTCGTAATTCGCTCTTTGAATTGTGGGACGTTCCAATCGGTGCTTTTCATCTGCCGCAAAGCCGACCCAGCAGACAAAATCCTGCTTCAGGTGACGAAGGTAAATATTAATGCCAGCCTCGACCTTTGTCCGCGTGCACCAGCGGCGGAATACTGACGGCCAACCGTAGCCAATACGATGAATTTTCCCAGCCATCGCATCGATCAGACCTGCACGGCTGGGAGGGATTTCTCCCGAGATCCAATCATGATTCCGCATCATGACGAATTTGTCCTGCAAATCTTCATGGTTTAATTTGCTCAACGCCGTTCTGGACGCTCTGACCGGATGTTCAAAAGCCATTTTATGAAAAGGCATTTTGGGATGCAGTCTGACGATTTTAACTTTGCTGCGTTTTTCCAGCAACTTGATATGCTTCAACATTTGTGGAAATTCCCAGCCGGTGTCAAAAAACACCGCATGGTCAATGGGGTATCCCAATTCCAATCCCT
>Ga0209417_1003697_pt1 | contig 19843 bp, 17 predicted proteins | sample RifGroF2_FD_184002 | JGI IMG/M metagenome (GOLD analysis project Ga0209417, IMG submission 184002) | Groundwater microbial communities from Rifle, Colorado, USA - Groundwater F2 (SPAdes) (version 2) | ecosystem: Environmental > Aquatic > Deep subsurface > Groundwater | place: Rifle, Colorado... | reverse complement strand
ATTCATAGCTTTACATTAAGTCTGCAAAGCTACTTTTCAAATCAAATCAAAAAGTCAAAGAACGATTGTAAAATATTGATATATATTTATTTATAAGTTATTTTAAAAAGTTAACGCATCACCAGTAGATTTAGAAAATGAAAAAATAGAATAACGCGCTACAACACGCGGTCATAAAACATTGCGCGGATAATGCTAAATTTAAACTTTATACCATTTAATAAACGGCTGTTTACCATGATAGTAATGTGCTCCGAAATGCGCAACGTTTCATACCGCCGACCGTTATGGGCAAGGCAAAAAGCTCCGATGAAACGAAAGTGCTAACATGAAATTTTTGTTTTGCCGACACACAAAAAGAAAAAACATGGAAAAACCAGATACACAAAAGCAAGAGTTTGGCAGCCCGTCCCTGTAATCCTTCCCTTCGCTGCCAAACACATGCTTTTTTGCCTCCCGCAATAAAAAAAAGTTCAAATTGCTTACTTATAGGTAGGAGACTTTTATTATTGCATTATGGAAAAACATTGCAAGTCATCATTTGACAAATACATAATCCTTAAAATAAAAGAAAAGAGAATTGAAAAGGGTTTGTCTCAATCTGAATTAGCTGCTAAACTTGGAGTATCTTCTGGTTTTATTGGTAAGATTGAAAGTCTGAATACTACCTCAAAGTATAATTTGAACCATCTAAACAAATTAGCTTTAATTTTTAGTTGTAGTCCAAAAGACTTTTTACCAAATAATCCAATTGTTTAACTTTTAAAATTTAAAAAAAATGAAAACTTCAATCTCTTTTTCAATTTTTATCAAAATGATGCTATTTTGTAGCATTACTATGGCACAAAATAATGAATTTAAAATCGGTATGTTTGGAGCCACTTCTTGTAAAACTCATATTGTAAATAGTTGTGATATTCCATTTGAAACTCCATTAGACAACGGACAAAAAACAAGTGTCTTAAATGTGTTAGCTGAAGATGGGTTTAATATTTGTCAGACCTATGCACCAAATGAATGGACATCTGAAAACTTTATTAAGAGTTATTTAAAACTATCACAAGCAAATGGATTTAAAGTTGAAGTTGGGGCAGGACATTATTATAAACCCAACGTAGATGCCAATGGGAATTATTTAGGTAGCGGAACCAATGTTTTCGATAATTGTGGAAACTCTATAGGAGCTTGTCAAACACCTTATTCACAAAATTATTTTAGAGCACATATTAATAATTTTATAACTAATGTTTATAAGGCCACACCTTATAAAGATATAATATGGGGTTATCATGTTTGTGAAGAAGCATCTTATTATCATGCTTATCAATTCTCGAACAATTGTCAAGGAAATGTATGGATGAATCCAAGTTATTTTAAGAACGTTGAAATCCCGACAATTAATGTATCAAATGCCATAAGTACATTAAAAACAGCATTGGAAGGATTTAATCATAAAATGGTTGTAATGGAAGCCAATCATCATAAAAATATAAACAGTAACACAAATGATGGTGAGGGTACCTATAATCCTCAATCCTATTTATACTTACTAAATAAAAATGATGCAAGAGATGTTTTCTTTGAAGGCTCATATACTCAATTTCCTTCATCTGGGTGGTTGAATCAAGTTTATTCTAATATGTATAATAACGGATATCATTACCTCGGACCAATAAAATCAATTGATTTTGCGAAAAATTACGCAAATGAGGTACACAAAGTAGTGAACATAGAAGGAACTTCATCAAGTTCAAATTACTTATATCATTATCATTCAAATTTGAGCATTCAAAATGCCAATTGGCTTTGGTTTCAAACCTACACATCAATAATACATGGTGTAAAAGGTATTTGGTTTTGGGATTTAAATTATTCTTGGAATACAGGAGAGACTAATAACTGGGGGAATACTAATTTATCAAATAGATTTGATAGGTCATACTTCCCATCAAATTATACAAATTTTACAGCCAATCTAGCAAAAGAATTAAGATATTTAGTTAATAATATTATCATCAGTACTGATGCCAATACTGTTATTGCCACAAAAACTGATGGTCTTGACCCAAATTGTATAGTACCTGCAATAACTTCATCAGCTTATCAACTTTATACATCTGTTCCCAGTGAAAAGAAAACCGAAAATTACAGTTTACGATACACGATACGAAGTAATGGAACAGAATCCTATATGATAGTTACTAACCCTTTAAATATTCCGGTAACGGTTACATTGAATTTTTCGAATGCTTCAAACCAAGTTATTCAAAGCTCTACAGGTGTTAATGTGATGTTCGATAATAATCAATATAGTCCAACAAGCAGTAACTATAAAGTAAATCGAAATTCAAATATAAATCTTGCAAATAATACAGTTGGTAATCAATATTATATTGCTTACTCGTCAAACAAACAATTAACTCTTTCATTTGGACCAATGGATGTTAAAGTATTAAGATTTATTTCGTCTCCTCCGAATAATAATAATGGATGGGACAGAGCATGGTCAAACTATGGGAGTGGAAATATTGACGGTCATCATGTAAATGACGGTGATTTGTTTTATACTGGAGATTTTGATGGAGATGGCTCAGAAGAATTGTTATGTGTTGGATACACTGCAAATGGAAATAGCGATTGGATAACAGTTTTAAAATATATTAACAATGATTGGGAATGGTTATGGAGCAATTATGGTTCATCTTCTGCTGGCAATGGTATTTATCCCTATCGTAATTCTTTTATTGCAGGCGATTTTGATGGTGACGGAAAAGATGAGCTATTGGGCAATATACTTAACGGATGGACAACAATGTTTAAGTTTAATAATGGGAATTGGAACTGGATATGGTCTGACAATGGAAGTTCTTCTCATCCAATCAGACCTTATAAAGATAAATTTTACGCCGGTGATTTTAATGGTGACGGAAGAGATGAATTATTTGGTTGTGATTTACCTGACGGATGGACAACTATGTTTCGATGGAACGGCAGTAATTTTGCATGGTATTGGTCTGATAACGGAAGCAACCATTCAATTAGACCATATAGGTCTAATATGATTGCAGGAGATTTTGATGGTGACGGGAAAGCAGAATTGTTGGGATTTTCGAGTTGGGCGACACTTTTTCATTTTGATAACAGCAATTGGCAATGGGGATGGAGTACCTATGGTACGAGTAGTTTCAATGGATGGACTTATCCAATCCCCTCAACAGACAGAATACTTGCAGGAAATTTAGATTCAGATTTAAAAGATGAATTATTTTTCCTACAGACACATTCGAGTGCAGCTTGGGCAACAACAATGGATTTAAAAAATGACCAAAGTGCATGGAATTGGAATTGGTCCGCAAATCCACAATATAGCATAACCTTTATTGATGATTGGTCATTAGCTTCAAATGGAGGAAGTAATACAAAATATTACTTGGTAAGAGCCAAAACAAATGAGTCTAAATATTTGCTATCTATGCGTAAATTCTGTGACAACTATCTTGTGAATATGTATAAACCAATTGGCTCAAGTAATAAAAGTACATCTATTGGTACCAGTGAAAATGCGTTAACAACAGAATCTGTAACTATCGAATCAATAAATGATATTTCAGTTTATCCAAATCCAGCTCAGAATACCCTAACTATTAGTATGCCGAATGCCCTTCAATATAGGATTGAAATAATTGATTTAAATGGTAAGAAAATTAAAGTCCTTAATAATGCTGAGGGGCTTGTCAATATTGATTGTTTGGATATAAATGTAGGTATATATTTGCTGAAAGTATTTTCTTCTGAAAAAATCTATCAGAAAAAAATTGTAATTACAAAATAAAATTCTTTTACTTTTGGGAGTTCATTTTAAGTGAACTCCCATTTTTAAACAATAAGTAATATGAACATTAAAGAAATATATAGATTTTTATCACCAAAATTCCAAAACCTATTTCTTGAATATAAGGTTAATTTTAAACCAAGATATGGAAATGGCTTACCTCCTCACACTGAATTATATTCAATAATTAACTCTAAAAGAGATAATTACAAAATTTTATTAAGTAAAGCTTTAAGTTATAAGGAAATTATTTGGAAAATAAAAGATACTAAAGATGAAAGTGATTCATCAAAACCTTCATGGAATAATGGTTTTTTGCCAGGATTGGATATTATTGGTATTTATACCTTGATTTCGGAATTTAAACCAAAAAAGTACATTGAAATTGGTTCGGGTAATTCAACTAAAGTTGCTTATAAAGCAAAAACCGAGCATAATATTAATACCGAGATTATTTCAATTGACCCAATGCCACGTGCTGAGATTGATAACTTGGCTGATAAGTTAATAAGAAAACCTTTTGAAAACATTGATTTCAATATTCTTGATGAGCTGAATGAAAATGATATTCTTTTTGTGGATAACTCTCATAGAATTTTACCAAATTCCGATTCGATGGTTTTCTATCTTGAAATTCTGCCTAAATTAAAAAAAGGTGTTATTGTGCATATTCATGACATCTATTTGCCCTATGATTATCCGCAGTTTATGTGTGATAGATTTTACTCAGAACAATATGGTCTCGCGATGTTTTTATTGGCTAACCATAAGAAATATGAACCACTTTTACCAAATTATTTCATCTATGAGGATAAAGAGCTAAGTAAACAAATAGAACCAATTTGGAATCATCCTAATTTAGAAGAAGTTGAGAGACATGGGGGTTCATTTTGGTTAAGAATAAACGAATAAAGAAGAAACCCAATGCTCACCTTCCCTTCGTTTTCAGGCACATTTGGCATTCCTACAAACCATCACACAAGCCAAAAATGCCAAAAGAGCCTTCAAACCCTTCCCGCTCCGACACACGACAACTGCCAACCCTAACAAAAATTCAGTTCTCCGTGGATAGTTAAAAGTCTGATAATGAACAATGCCCAGCCCATAACACATGGTATAGTGCATGCGGGTTTCAGCAGTTTTCGAGCGTTTGTGGCTCGTAAAAAAAGTCGGTGTAACCTGATAAGAAATCGCCTCGTAATCCCGCACGACACCATACCATCAAACGTTAGGGGCAATCAAATGAAAAACGACCTTGACAAAAGAACAGCGATAGAAATTCAAATTTGACAATAATAAAATGTCTCTAAAAAAAGAACTGATTTACATTGATGGGAACAACAAAACCAATGATATTGTTTCTTGCCGACTCATTGATATTGGTTTCATGAAAGACAAATATGCTATCAAATATAAAAATAATGATACTGAATATTTTTATAATGCAAACAAAGTCAAAATTGTAAAATCAGCCATTAGCAGCGAAAAATCAAACAATCTTTTTCTATATCTGAATCAAATTGCCGAAACCGTCGGTTTGACAACCGAAGAGGGAAAAAATATACTTGCTGACAGTTACTCAAAAATTACGTTTATTCCCGAATATTCCATACTTGCAAATTTTCTTAACAGGATAGAGCCATCAGTAAATAAATTTAATAACCCGATTGAAATATTTCCATTTGGGTTCAATTTAAGTCAAAAAGAGGCTGTAAATAAAGCGTTTACTTCGTCTTTGAGTGTAATCGAAGGACCTCCGGGAACAGGTAAAACACAGACAATTTTGAACATTATTGCCAACGCAGTAATGAACGGACAAAGCGTCGCCGTTGTATCGAGCAACAACTCTGCAACAAAAAATGTCTATGAAAAATTGCAAAAAAACGGAATTGAGTTTATTGCAGCTTTACTTGGAAATTCAACCAACAAAAAAGAATTTATTTACTCTCAAGAAGATATTCCCGATTTATTGCAATTCAATTTGACTGAAAAGGAAAAATCAAACATTAAACTCACTTGTGAAAAACTATTTAATCAACTTTCAGAATATCTTCTACAAAAGAACGAATTGGCATTACTAAAACAAGAACTCGACTGTTTAACAACAGAATACAAGCATTTTCAAGATGAAAATAAAATAGAAAACGATATTAATTTTTTGATAAGTACAACATCTGACAAGTTACTTGCCCTTTGGGTTACCATTGAAAACCAAGCATTAACCAACAAAAAACAAACTTGGTGGCGGAAATTGATATATTGGTTCAGATATGGGAAAAAGGAAAAAATCTTATTTGATATTCCTACTGAAAAAGCAATACTCATTTGTCAATCAAATTATTATCCTGTAAAGATAGAAGAGTTAAAAAAACGACAAAATTCATTAGATATTTCTCTCAATCGTTTTTCTTTCGACAAAAAAATGAAAGAATATAGTCAACTTTCAATGCAACTTTTTAAATCGGAACTTTACAAAAAATACAATCGTAACAAACGAGAAAAATATGAAATTTCGCAATTACGCTCAAATTCTGGGAAATTTCTTAAAGATTACCCTGTAATTATGAGTACAACTTATTCTTTACGAAGAAGTTTATCCGAAGAAATAACTTACGATTTTGTAATTATTGACGAATCTTCACAGGTCGATTTGGCAACAGGCGCACTTGCTCTTTCTTGTGCCAAACGAGCCGTGATTGTTGGAGACTTAAAACAGCTTCCGAATGTAGTTGATAACAAAATGAAGGAAAAAACAGATGCCGTTTTTGATAATTTTTCCATTCCTGAACCATATCGCTATTCTAATCATAGTTTGCTTGCCTCGGTTATGGAAATTTTTCCACACATTCCCAAAACACTTTTGAGAGAACATTATCGTTGTCACCCTAAAATTATTGAATTTTGCAATCAAAAATTTTATGACAATCAACTTGTAATACACACGGAGTTCAAGTGGGAACGAGAACCATTGATAGTTTACAAAACTGCGGCAGGCAATCACGCTCGCGAAAAAACAAATCAACGACAAATTGATATGATTATCAACGAGATTATTCCAAACGAAAAACTCGAGGACATTGATTTGGGCATTGTTACTCCTTATCGAAATCAGACAAACGCTTTGCAACAAGCATTTAACGGCACACAAATTAAAGCTGACACAGTTGATAAGTTTCAAGGAAGAGAGAACGATGTCATTATTCTTTCGACTGTTGATAATGAAATTTCAGAATTTACCGACAACCCTAATCGCCTAAATGTGGCTATTTCAAGAGCAATTAAGCAACTTATTTTGGTTGTGAACGGTAACGAGAGCGACAAAGACAGCAACATTAATGACTTAATCCGTTACATAGACTACAACAACTTTTCCATAAAAGAAAGCAAGTTGCGTTCTGTTTTCGATTATTTGTACAAAGGTTACGAACAAAAACGTGCAGAAATAATATCAAAAAGTGGCAGTAAATCTAACTTTGACAGCGAAAACTTGATGTATGTATTAGTTTCAAACACACTCAAACAGGACAAATTCTCAAAATACGATGTCACTTTGCATTATCCTCTACGCAATGTTATTAGAGATTATTCCAAGCTAACAGAAGAAGAACAAAAATATGCGCTACACTACAACACACACTTGGATTTTTTAATTTACAACAAGCTTGGTAAAAATCCGATACTTGCAATTGAAGTTGATGGATTTGAGTACCACAAAGCAGGAACAGAACAATCCGAGCGGGACAAGAAAAAAGATAAAATTTTATCAAAATATGAGTTGCCATTACTTCGATTCTCCACAACAGGTAGCGGCGAAAAACAAAAATTGATAGAGAAATTGACAGAAATAACAACATAAAAAAATTGACTGCCCCTAACATCGTGTATAAAACATTGGGGTTTAAGTGGTTAAATGAATCGTTCTGCCCCGCATCGACGTTTTTGTTGGCGGATAGGAACGAAGCCCGCAATCCCCAACGTTTCATACACGCAGCCGTTATGTAGCACAAGGAGAAAGCGTTAAAATAAAATTTAAGTATAAAGACAAAGATGGAATTATTATGAATAAAGACAGATTGATTAAGATAAGCAATATTATTGGACTTGTATCCATAATTTTATTAGTGTATTGGGTATTCGTTTTTATTTGTATTACTGTATTTGGGCTAAAAATCTTTAAAGAAAATATTACCGAATCCTTTTACTTAAGCATAATTGGAATTTTGGCACTTATGTTTGGCGCACTTATGATTAATATAATGTTCAATCTAACTAAAATTTCTGAATATATTTCTCAAAAGACAGACTCAATAAGTTCCGTGAAAAGGAGAAAATTTCAAGGACTAATTTTTATTTTAAGTTTTCCATTAATCTTTGGATTTCTCTATATGGGAGATTTCATGTCTAGTAAAAAAAAGGAAAAGTTTATATTAAAGGCGACTAATTATATAGTTCAGACCTATGAAGATAAAATAAAATTCTTTTTTGAATATGAGTACACTGAAGAATTCATAACCAAATCTAATGATATTATAGACTTTTTAGAAAAATCAGATGAAAGCATTCAAGGAGTGAGTGTAATTGTTAGAGATTCTGTTCAGGGCGAAGAAGTATACTTATTGATTGGTAATATTTATCTTAATAATAAAGGATTAGATAAAAAAATAAATCATATTTTCAAATGTTCTAACGCCGAAAAGGATTATTTAAATAGCGTTTTTAATAACAAATCCACTTTTCATCGATTCGATTCAAATGACGGAAATTATGAGTTATATTATCCTTATCATACAGCCGATAGAACAATTGTATTTTACTATACTGAATTTCAAAGATATGGAAAATATGGCTCATAAAATGCGCCACATAACATTGTATAAACCTCATGCTGCTAATTAGTTACGTGAAACCAACTACAAGAAATGACCACCGCCAATTTTATTTTCTAGCGAAAAGAAAATTGACTATTTTGGTGGAAGAAAATAAAATTGGCTCCGAGCGGATGTGTACCGCAGTAGCTTTTAATACGCACAAGGTTTATACACACGTTGCCGCCAATGCAAAAACGGTATAAGCTTCTATAAAAATAATTTGTAAATAAGTAAATTATACTTTACCTTTGCTCCATAAAACCTGATTGGATTTTAAATGAAATGTTCTGAATTATACAGACTTCTGACAAAAGAAGGATGGTATGTAGTATCTCAAAAAGGTTCGCATGTTAAAATGAAACATGATTTAAAACCTGGATTGATAATTTTTCCAAATCACGGTTCCCAGGAAGTTGGTAAGGGATTGGAAAAGAAAATACTTAAAGAGGCGGGGATTAATTAAAAAGGGACAAACAAAATGAAAAAGTTAAAAAATAAAATAAAAATAATAGTTGAAAAAACGGATACTGGATTTTCATGTTTTTCTGAAAACTATCCCATTTTTACGACTGGAAAAACCATTCCTGAATTGATTGAAAATTCATTTGAAGCTGCGACCTTATTTTTCGAGGATGAAGGAATTGAATTAAATCATTCAGACTTACAATTTGATGTTGATTTTCAACAATTTTTTCAATATTACAAAGTTATCAATTCTAAATATTTAGCGGAAAAGATTGGAATGAATCCGACTTTACTAAGTCAATATGTACAAGGGCATAAAAAACCATCGGACAACCAGACCGAAAAGATTTTGTACGGGATTCATCAAATCGGACAAGAATTATCAGAAATGAATTTAATTTATAGGAGATGAAGCACTGGCGGCAACCTGCGGTAAACATAATAAGGGCAAAAGTGCTATATTTGAAATATGACTAAGAAAGAAACGACATGCGGAAATGGAAGTGCGGTGCTCCGAAACCCTTACTATGCTTACCGCCAACGTTGCCATTAATTCGAACGCAGACCTAGCGGACTGTTTCCGTGACACAAAAGTTCTTTAAAAAACAGAGTTTCGGTTTCAAAACCAAAACCGGAATTTTAGGATTGAAAAACAAACAGGTTTTAAGACCAAAAGACTTCAAAAAAATCGTCTGGATTTTATGAATTTTGGGCTTTATCCGTTAATTTTTATAGACTTAAAAAACCAATTTTAGTTCAGGTTTTTTGGTTGTCCATTAGCAATTTCCCCGGTTTTGACGGATGGTTTATCAAAACCAGGTATAAGTTGACTGATTTTTTAGGCCAGACTTTTACCCGATATTTCAGCTTTTGGCACATCGGGATTTTTGATTTTAAGACAAAACATATTTTCCGCGCCGTCTGACCTAACACATCAGTCATTTGGACATTGTTTTTAATGGACGATTTGACGAAAAACAGAGAAACAACTAATGGCAACACCGCATATAAAGCAGTTGCGGTTAAGTGCGAACATGAAACTGTGAATAAGAAAATAACTATATTGCGTAAGCAAACCGAAGCGCAAGCAAATGCAACCGCTTCATATGCCAACGTTAGCTGCAAATTGAAGAGACATCCGAGCAATGAATAGAAAAAAAGAACATAAAATTGAATGGTCTGGTAAGATAAAAGAGAAAGAATTCTCAGATACTTTATTTGATGAATTAGTAGTTAGAAAAGCAAATATTAATAAAGTTGTATTTATAAATGTACATTTTAAAAATAGCTACCTTGGATTTGACTCTGAATATTCCGATTGTTTTTTTACTGACTGTAAATTTTATGGTAAGTATAGTTCACTTGGTAGACCTGCAAAATATACAGATTGTCGGTTTGAAAATTGTGAGTTTATTGGGATTGATTTGTTTACTGGACAGCATTTTTATAACTGCTTCTTTTCTGGACTAATGAAAAATTCAATACTCAATGATAAGCATCCTAAAATTGGCAACAACGAAACTGTTTTTGAAGTCTGTGACTTGACTGACTTGACATTCGGTAATGTGAATATTTACGGGAAAGAAATTTTTAGAAATTGTATTCTACCAAAACAGGGTATCAGACTTTTTGATAACCAAAATGATAAGTTGATAGAACGTGCTGAGGAGATTTGTCGCAACATTGACTCAGACGATAAAATAGATTCGGCAATTGTTTTTAAGAAAGACTTAAAGAAAGGACAAAACCCATTAATTCTTGATAATTTATTTTTAGATTCGTTCTTTAAGACTGAGAATTCAAGGAAAATTTTCGATGAAATAATTAAAGGATATGAACTAAATGAATAACAATCAGCAGCTAACAGCACCTATACCCAATGCGGTTTCCGTGGGACTAAAACAGCTTCCTGCCCTTGGTAATTCTCGGTTCGGGGGGACAGGTTCCGGTTGTAATTCCGCATAGGGCATAGCTGCGGGGCGTTATGCGCAAATTAGCAAGTGAGTGAAAGTTAAGTTATTATTACACCAAGAACATTATGAAAAAAAAGATTTTTGTATTTGAATTAGTATTATTTTTTGTTTTACTTTTTTCATGTAAAAAGGATTCGGAAGAAAAATTAAATCCAAATCAAGATAACGACATAGAGCACCATTATCCAGTCATTCAAATAGATAGTATTAGTAATATCTTACTTCACACAGCTGAAATACATGGAACCTTCATTAATGGAGGTGGTGACTCTATTTTGAGAATTGGTTATTGTGTAGGCCTAAATAGTGGTATTGAAATAGGTGAAACCAACCTAATGTTGAGTGACACAATAGATTTTAACCATAAACTTTCGAACCTTGAAGCTGGAAAACAATATTTTGTTAAAGGCTTTGCCTATAATTCTTTTGATACAAGTTACACAAATGAAATTTCTTTCATTCTTTGGGATGGGAAACTTACTGATTTTGACGGGAATGAATATAAAGGTGTTCAAATAGGAAATCAAGCATGGATGGCTGAAAACTTGCGAACAACTCATTATAAAGATGGAACACCAGTATTTAAAGAACCTTATTGGTATGGAACTGGTTATAGACCATCCTATTGGGATGGTGATTTAGATGGTGATGGCGATGGCGACTCTGAAGATTCTACAATTTATGTAGAAAAGTATGGACAATTATACACATGGACTTCAGCGAACAATTTATATTTTGATGGATATAATGACTTAGGAGGTACTCCAATAACTTTGATGGCAAATGATGTTTGTCCCGATGGTTGGCATTTGCCGTCTCAGAATGAATTTGAAGAATTAGTTAGTTTTGTAAGGTCTGAACATTCATACAGTGAAGTTGCTCATATGTTAAAATCTAAAGAAGGTTGGTTTGAAAATAATAATGGTTCGGATTTTTATGGTTTTAATTTAAAACCTGGAGGAGGTTGGGAAGACCCAAACGGTAGTGGATTAAGTTATAAAGCGTATTTATGGTCTTCAACTGAAGGAAATTCAGTAAATGCTATTGGTTATAGGATTTATTATGAATACAATAACTTAGATGATATTTTTGTTGGAAAAGAATCACATGCATTTGCAGTAAGATGCGTAAAAGATTTAGAGACAGTAATTGCCCCATAAATCAATTAAAATCAGCGCATAACCCACGCTAAAACGCAATTGCAGCAAGACTTTCAGGGTTTTCAAAAGTAAATAAATTTTGTGTAATTTGAAACTATCAACTATTAAATTAACTTGCAACTGCGTCTAGCGTCAACGTTAGCGGTAATTAAACTAACTCATCGCATTGCGTGATTATATAATCAGTTCCGCTACCTCTGTAAATTCCCGATGTTTTGTCATCAATATACCTTTTTACTTTTTCTGACCAATAAAACCCTTTATCCTTTATATGGCTTTCTAATTTATTTTTGTGTTTTGATACTAATTCATTTGAACGAAAATCATTTAACCCTATTCTAATTAATATATACATAATCAACTACCGCTAACACATAATATAAAATAGCTGGGTGTTAGTGGGTTTATTAGCCAGCTTGCTACTTGTTAGTTTTGTGGCGTTGGATAAGTTAGTAGCTCCGAATCCCATCCATTTCATATTATCAACGTTGCCATTAATCAGGAAGCAGATGTAGCGGCTAATTTCCGAAATGCAGACGTTCTTTAAAAAAAAACAGGATTTCAGGTTTATAAAACAAAACCGGGATTTTGGTATTTTAAAACAAACGGATTTTAATGCGAAAGACTTCAGTGAAAACCGCTTGGATTTTAAGACCAAAAGACTTCAAGAAAATCATCGGGATTTTTAAGAATTCCGAACTCTAATCGTTGATTTTTATGGACTTAAAAACCAGTTTAAAACCAATTTCAATTCCGGCTTTTTGGCTGTCCATTAGCAATTTCCCCGGTTTTGACGGATGGTTTATCAAAACCAGGTATAAGTTGACTGATTTTTTAGGCCAGACTTTTACCCGATATTTCAGCTTTCGGCACATCGGGATTTTTGATTTTAAGACAAAACATATTTTCCGCGCCGTCTGACCTAACACATCAGCCATTTGGACATTGTTTTTAATGGACGATTTGACGAAAAAACGAGAGGAAACAACTAATGGCAACACCGCATATAAAGCAGTTGCAAGTAAGTGCGAACATGAAACTGTGAATAAGAAAATAACTATATTGCGTTAGCAAAATGAAGCGCAAGCAAATGCAACCGCTTCATATGCCAACGTTACCACAAATTATAAAAGACAACAGAACATGAAAAAACAGATTTTAATTTTAACGACATTTTTTCTATTAGGAATTGTTTCTTTAAATTCATTTGGACAAGAAAAAATACAAATACAAACAGACAACAAGGATTCTGTGAATGCTTATGGAATAAGTGAATTTTATTTTGTTCACCAAGTTTTTGCAGACGCATTTTTTATGACTGATTTGTATAAGCAACTTGACTATGATGAAATGACAAAAATATTAAAGACAGTACTTTTTAAAATTAACAAGGACAATAAAGTAACAGTAACAATTAAACAAGAAAAAGGCCCCGAAGCAAGACTTGTGTTCTTTATAAAGGAAGGAACAAAAGACGGAACATTACTTGCTTTAACGACAAATTTTCATACTGAAAAGCGAAAATTTACCAAAGAAATTGATGAAAAGAACCCAGTTGTTAGATGGTATTTTGTTAAAGGAAATAAATTGGTTTACCGTCAAGATTTATATTCAGAAAAAACTGAAAAAGAAAAAATGGGACAAGCACCTCATAAATTAATTGATTATTATCTGTTTGATGATAATTTAGAAAATGATTCGAAAGTAAAAGGACTTATAGACAGCATTTTAAACAATGACAAATCAGATAAAATTGAAGTGCTATATGCAAAACTTTATTTAGGAGAACTTTACTTATTAAATTCCGAAATAGAGAATGCAGAAAAAGAAGTATCAGGATTAAAGGAATATTTTGAAAAATACAAAGACAATGGAATACCTTCACAATATTCTTTGATAACGAACATGGCAGAAACAGAACTTGAACTAATGAAAAGAATGAACAAATAACTTGTGGTAACACGCGGTATAAAAAATTGCCGGTTCAGTAGGTTATGCAAGGTTTATAACCCGCTTCAACTTTTGTGTAACTGGATAGGAAATCGCCCGCAATCGGCAACTTTTCATACCGCCAAACGTTGGCACCAATAATAACAAAGACACAACCTACATAAGTAAACGATAAAATATGAAAAAGACTGGATTACTACTAATCGGATTGACAATTGCAATTTTGACAAATGGACAAACAATAAAAATCCAAGGAGGAACTTCAATTTCCAAACTTGATTGGCAGTTAAAAGGAATAAATATTGACCCCTTTTATAATGAAACATTGATTGGTTATTCAATTTTTGCCGGATTAGATTACCTGGATAAGCAATATTATAATTTATCTACAAATATCGGTATGATTAGAAAAGGAGGCAAAGATGAGATAGTACTTACTGACCAATATGGAGAATTAACAGGTCAGACTATTACTGAAAAACCGACTTTGGATTATTTGTCAATTAACACCATGATTGATTTGAAATACAAGATAAAAGAAACAGTCTCTCCATTTATAAGTTTTGGACCTCGATTTGATTATCTCGTGAGCAGTAGCAAACATTTTGACAGTCTTGAAGAGATTGATGAATTAAAAAGTACATCGTTTGGATTAATACTTGGTGGAGGATTAAAATACGACATTTCAAATCTTCAATTCGGATTACGAGCGGATTACTATTTGGATTTTACAAAAGTTGCTGATTGGACAATTGAAAACACTGGAAATGGTGGAGAAGTGACAGTAAATACTTTTACAATAAATTTGACAATTGGATATAGACTAAAATAATTACTGGTGCCAACACACAATATAGCCAATAAGGGTTTCAGAGGTATGCGAAGGGTTGTAGCCCGCTTCAACTTTTCGTGTAACTTCTATGTTGTTTTCCAAATAGTTTCCGCATTATTTTTAAAATATCACATTTACAATATTTTACCCTAAGATGAATTTTCACTTCGGGTAATATAGAGCCAGAAGGTCATCTTTTCTTGGCAAAGTTATGCCGGGCTCGATGCCCGGTATAACTTTACAAAACCTTCGGTATAAAATATCACCGTCGGCCACCATTCTTGGCAGCTTAAATCTGAAAGCCTATAAAAACAACCTTCTATCAACGGACATTATTCTTTGCCGCATTACTGTGTTTAATTTTTATAGGTGGGAGCTGTAGTCTTGACATAACGGACTCAAACTTTCGTTAGGCCGCAAGTTACAAATAACAGTCGCTCCACCTTTTGATTGTTATATATTGCTTTGACTTAAGACACAACTGAACAGACGTATCCTGTTTCATTTTTTAAAACGTATTTAATCCTGTTTAATAATTTCTTAGCAATCCTTACTATTGCTTTTGTAGCTTTCATCCGTTTGCATAATTCATTGTATGCCAGCGATAGTGCCGGATCAATCCGGGCAGCAACCCATGCGCTTTCGATTAGGGCATTTCGCAATATCTGGTTTGCCCTTGGGGTTATCTTCCCTGTTTTGTCTTTTTCTCCCGATGAATGTGTCGTGGGTACTAAACCGGCGTATGAACTTAGTTTATCAAAACTTGTGAACCGTTCCAAGGTTTCAAGTTCTGATAATATTGTCATGGCTGAAATTATTCCGATTCCGGGAATAGTTGTCAACAGGGTACATAATTTTGAATACTTTTCGCTTTTTGCTGCCATACGGATATCTTTTGTAACCTTTAATAATTTCCTTCTTAAGTTCAGGTTGGTGTCGGTTAGGTCTTGCAAAACCAATGTGCCATATTCAGTGGTATGGGTAATGGTGTTTAGCCACAATGTAAATTTATTGGACCAATATTTCGAGTCTTGCTGGTGGGCAAAGGGAATCTCCACTCCATGGAAATACAGGTTTGATTTAATCCGGTTCTTTCCCCTGGCTATATCTTTAACTAAGGTTTTCCGGTATCGGATTAAACTTCGCAACTCCTCAGACTCTACCGAAGGGACATAAATGTTTTTTAATTCTCCTGATCTTAATGTCATGGCTAGTTTTCTACTGTCTCTGGCATCTTCTTTCTGCCTTTTTTCTTTATCTGTTGTAGGAATATCTGCAGGGTTCACTACAATATTTTGTATCCCGAGCTCATTAAGCCTCCGGTGTATATTAAACCCGCAATAGCTCGCTTCGTAGGCGGAATAATATTCTGCCCCAGGAAAGTTTTTCTGTAAGTAATTGGCAAGTGCTTCCGGCTTTGGATCCTGGCTAAACTTCTTATGAAAATTGTTTTCGGTAAGGATGGTGACAGCCCAGTTTCGCAAGTGTGTGTCAATTCCAACAAAAATTTTTTGTCCATTGAACGAAATTTCTTTACTTGTACGTGGCATAAGCAATTGGTTTTATTTGTTATTTTTTTATCACAACAAAGATCACCATGTTTGCTTATGCTTTTGCAAACATACAGTCTTGACAGGAAATCGCCCGCAATCCCCAACGATTTCATACCGTCACCGTTATGCGTCATTGTAGTGCGACACCAAAACAGACAGACAACATCAAAATATAAAGTATGACAAACGAACAACTTATAACAGAATTCCAAATTGTTGAGGACAACTTTAACAAGGCTGTTATTTCTAACAACTTGACCGAAATTTCAAAATTTATTTCGACTGACTGGGTTTTAGTGGACGCACAAGGCGGAATTATCCCAAAAGAAAGATTTTACTACGCTGTAGAACAAGGTTTGCTGAAACATACTACAATGACAAAAGAAATTTTGAGAGTTAAAGTTTACGATAACATTGCACTTGTAACAGGACGTGGGAAAAATACAGGAACTTGGCAAGGCGAACCAATGCAAGCAGACGAGTGGATTACTGATGTTTACCGAAAAGAAAATGATAAATGGATTTGTGTTTTGACACACCTTACACCAGTTTTACAAAAACAATAATCTCAAAATGGTAAGTATAGACACATTTAGAAAATTAGCACTTTCATTTGACGAGGCTGTGGAGCAACCACATTTTGAAAAACCTTCATTTCGAGTGAACAAAAAAATATTCGCAACGCTTGACCAGAAAAATGAAACCGTTACTTTAAAATTATCCGAAATTGACCAATCTGTTTTTTGTTCTTTCGACAAGTCCATAATTTATCCAGTAAGCGGGACCTGGGGCAAACAGGGTTGGACGATTGTGGTTTTAAAAAAGGTTAGAAAAGAAATGTTTCAAGACGCTTTAACTGTTTCCTATTGCAACGTAGCACCGAAACGGCTTTCAGAAAAATATAAATCATAAATAACATAGACAATGGAAAATAACAAATCATATTGTGTAGAAACACAAATGCAAATTAGAAAACCTGCTTCGCAGGTTTTTAATGCTTTTATCGACCCCAATTTGACCAAAGAATTTTGGTTTACAAAAGGTAGCGACAAATTAGTAGTCGGCAAAACCGTTACTTGGACGTGGAAAATGTATAATCATTCTGCTCAAGTTTTCGTAAAAGACATTATTGAAAACGAAAAAATCACTATTGAATGGGGCGAACCTCTCACGACAGTTATTTTTGAGTTTAAATCGTTACTTGATGGCACAACTTACGTTACCATTAAAGAATTTGGTTACGACAAAACAGACAACGAACTATTAGACACGGTTAAAGACGCAACTGGCGGTTTTACGACCGTTTTAGACGGACTAAAAGCATTTATGGAACATGGGATAAACTTAAACCTCATTGCCGACAAATTTCCGAAAGAAGTATCGCAACACTAATGACAAAAGAACAACGAACGCATAACATCGGTTTGGCAAAAGTGGCGGTTCAGTGCTTCTTAGGACACTTTTGTGGGTATATAACCATTTGTGCTTTGTATGAACATTTGTGATAAAAATCGCCACCTTCGCCAAGCCTCAAACCGTTACCAACCATTTAAAGAACGACACTGCAAACAGATAAAATGACAATAAGACAAAGATTTAAAAGTGCAATTAGACGAGGGACTGGAGAAACTCACTTGATTATGATGGCGAATCCTAAAATGGATTTTTCTTCAGATATAACTAAGGCTGCATTGATAAATTATGCTTATGACAGTCAATCAGAAGGCAGTCGGTCTGACTATGTTTTTGAGTTAATTGAACTCTCAAAACAAAAAGAGAAAATTAAGAAAAAAATACTTGATAAATTACTAAACGAGAAAGAGGACACTTGGGCGCTTGACCAATTATTCGATATAGCTGCACTTTTTGCAAAACAAGGTGATAAAGAGGCTAAAAAAGCCATTTATAAGCGATTCTACAAAAAACGGATTGAAGGTTCTGAATGGGCCGGACAAGATGCGATTTTAGAGATTGACGGACTTGATGGACTGAAATACATTGCAGAAACAAAAGGAAAAATAATCGATAAGGATTCTGAGGAATGGGAAGATAGTTTCATGGTCGACTTTTTTCAGGAGGATAATCCAGAGATTAAAGTATACGATGAATTGGAAAAAGCTGCAATCGATAATAAATACATCAGATTATATCTTGAAACTATAAAAAAGAACAAATTCAAACGAGCCGAAAGAAAGAAACCAGTTTACAATTATCAAACAGTAAAAGATAGGGTTGATAAAAATGTAATGGTTCCTTTACCACCAGTTTATGCAAAAGATTTGTCCGATTCTGACATTGAAAAACTTGCTGATGATTTTTTAAAATCAAAAACGAGGACTAAACAGGAAAAGTATTTAAGAGTATTTGATAGAGTTAAATACCCGCTTGACTTTAAGGATTTATTGACTCAAGCAAAAAGACCATATTCAAGCAAAGATAGATTAGTTGAATATGCCGTAAACTCACTTAGATATTTTACAAATCAAGAAATCAGGGAATTTGCACTTGAAAAACTAAATGGCAATATTTCAAGACCAGATATTTACACAAACTTGTTGATTGGTAATTATAAAGATGGAGATAGCGAACTCTTGACCAAAATTGTAAATAAAGCGAGAAACGAGCATCAAATCCATGACCTTGTTTTTAGCTTCGTTGACATTTTTCAAGCAAATAAGACGGTCGATTGTAAAAAACCTTTAATGGCACTTTACAACAAATTGACTTGTGGACTTCATCGAGAGGATATTGTCAGGATTATGATTGAAAATAAAGTGCTTCCCGACAAGATTAGAGAAGAAATTAAATATGACAGTCTTGATTCAACGAGAGAACTGATAAAGGAAAACAAGTAAAAACGGTTGGTAACAAAGAACTAAGGTAAAAACCAAGATAATTGCACATAATTTTTCTTTTCGAACAGCCAGTATTTAGGGGTGGCCGATTCGAAAAGAAAAATTATTTAAAAACGGGAATCGGTTTATAATTCGGTTCATACCTTATGCCAGATTTAGCAATTGCTAAACATTGAGCCAAGAGCTTATTTGTAACGGCAATTAATGCCAATTTCTTTGATTTTCCCTTATTGACAATCCTTTCAAACAAAGCCTTACATTGCGGATTGCTATTGCAAGCCGTAAAACTGCACATAAACAGATGATTCCTGACCAATGGGTTGCCTTTTTTAGATATGCGTGTTTTACCACGTAC
>Ga0209417_1003696_pt1 | contig 19849 bp, 21 predicted proteins | sample RifGroF2_FD_184002 | JGI IMG/M metagenome (GOLD analysis project Ga0209417, IMG submission 184002) | Groundwater microbial communities from Rifle, Colorado, USA - Groundwater F2 (SPAdes) (version 2) | ecosystem: Environmental > Aquatic > Deep subsurface > Groundwater | place: Rifle, Colorado... | reverse complement strand
AGGCGGCTAAAAGATCGATGGAACAGTACGGCGTCTTCATTTCCTCAGATACTTTTATTACTAAACTTGTTTTTCCATATCTCCGAGGAGCTATTATAATAGTGTGTTTATTAGATTTAATCCTATTAATTAAATATGCGCGTTCCTTTTCTCTATTAATGAAAGCCTCGCCCTTGGCTATTCCTTCTGGAAAATATTTTAACACATCCATAATCACACCTTCTAGTATCACATAATTTTATGTGATACTAAATTACATGATTGTAAAAATCAATACTTTTCATTTCGTCAAAAGCTCTTTATCCCATTGGATTCTTTGATCTTTAGGATTCACAACAAGAGCAGACAACGAAAATCGCTTACTAAGCAACCGAATTGCGACGCGGTTTAGGCGTTTCTATTCGTTGATAGCGTGCCCCTTCTTCTGCGCTTTTCTCAAGAATTGCCATATCAGATCGCGCCTTAACTTGGGCTTTAGCTTGTGGTTTGCAATACCGTTTGGCTAGAAAAAACCCAGTTACACCGAGAATAGCGGCAGAGCCTAACATCAAGGCACCAGGAAGAGCGTAGGGTAATACAGATGAAACCAAAGATGAAGCTTTGTTCCCAACAGCCGGCATAGCCCTTTCGGTTACGCCAATCATGACCTCACCAACTTGATTAAGTTTTTCAAACATATTAGTTTCCTTATTATTATTTATTATTAATGACTGAATATACTGCTGAAAAACTCGAAAGGCGGCATAAAAACGATCCATTTCCATTTTTTTCAGCGATTGTTCAGCAAGCGAAGGTATAGCACCTGTTTTTCAATTTCGCCAATTTCATTAAAAGAATTATCCAAACTGGCTTTAAAGTAATGATGTCATCCATGCTGTGCCGAGACAGCGACGATATCGCGATCGCCTGACACGGCTTTAGCTTTCTGAATAGCTGAGCATCAGAAACGCCTTCTCTTGATTCACTGATCGTTTTATTTGAATAGTGCCAATCCACAATGACTTTTCGCTATTTTTTGCTAGCGGCCTAATTCAACCAATAAAATTCATCAGCTCGGTATTAAACTTATCTTTCTCCTCGTAAAATAACCCATGTCCACTATTTTCAAAGCGAATTAATTTTGATCCTTTAATTCCCGCTGCCATTGCTACTGCAAGTTCGAAAGGACATATTTTGTCTTTGGTGGAATGAAAAATCGCTGTTGGTACGTTGATGTGCGATAGATCATCACGTAGATCAGAATTTCGAAGCGCTAATAAGCAAGCTGCTGTTGCATGAGGAGAGGCTTCCATTCCCATATTATAAAACCAATTACCCAACTTAGGACTGACAGTACTTTCAGTGCGGAAAAAGATTTTGCCGAAATCCTCATTGAGTTTCGCCCTGTCTTTAAAGCATGCCTCGATAAAACCGTCAACTACTGCTGGCTCAACTCCTTGTGGAAAACTTTGTCTTTTAGTGAAGCTAGGCGCAGCTGCTCCAAATAAAGCAAGTTTTGATATCCTGTCACCTTTATGACGCATCATATAATGCAAAGAAACTGCACCGCCCATTGAATGACCCGCTAACGTGACATCGCGTAGATCAAGTGTTTCAAGTACTTTTTTGATATCATCCGCAAAGATATCATAGTTGTATTCGCCCCAAGGCTTAGAAGATTTTCCAAAGCCACGCGGCGTGATACCGACACAACGAAAACCATGGGGAGGCAACTGCATAAACTGATACTCAAACATCTCATGACTCAATGGCCATCCTGGAATAAATACGATTGTCTTACCTTGTCCCCAATCACGAATATGAAGATGGATTTTTGGTTCAACTTCAATAAATTCACTACATTTCATTGATTCCTCCTTGCTTTAAAATAAAGAAATGATTCGTGTCGGATATTGAAAACCTAATCGAAAACGTCGCGTGCGACAATGCATTTACGACAGTGTAAAAAAGTGGAGAAGGCTTAACCGCCTCCTCCTACTCGATAGATCTATACTTTAGCTAGCAGGGTTCACTTCAAGTTTCGATTCTACTTTTTTAACGCCTTTAATTGATTTTGCCAATTTAACAGCATTATCAGCTTGGAGTTTAGTGTCCACCGTGCCCGTCAAATAAACTATTCCATTTGTCGTTTCTACATTAACACCCATTACAGAAATATCTTTGTCTCCAAATAATTTTTCTCGTATATACAGACCTTTTATTTTTGCTGTAATCGCAGTGTCGGCCATATTATTTTTGCTTTCCTTAACGGTCAATGCTGATGTGTTAACGTCACTGACACCTTGCACAGATTCTGCAATTTGAATCAGTTTGCTCGCTTCAACATCAGTATTTATTTTTCCTTTCAGCTTCACCACTCCAGACTGGCTTGACACGTTTACATTCAAATCTGATGTGGTTTTATCTGCGGCAAATTGGGATTGAATTCCCGAGACAATTTCAGAATCCGATGGCTGAATAGTAGCGCTGTAACCGAGCGAACAACACAATAATGTGAATGTTACAATCACCATCTTAATTAAATTTAAACCTTTCATATCGTGCTCCTTAAAAGTTAGTTTAGATAATTAATTTTATATAAAAATCAAATCCTGCCCATCAGTAGCAATATTATTACTATCAATAATAATATGCTAACCCCACCACTTGGATAAAAACCCCATCTTCTGCTGTGGGGCCAGGCGGGTATCACCCCGAGCAAAATAAGAACTAAAACAAGAATCAAAATAACGCCTAATGACATATTTCCTCCTTAAACAATCTATTCCCAAAAAACAGCGCATATTAAAAGAATCAAAAATATAAGACGAAATCATATTCGTCCTACATGTTCAAATGTCATCACAATCAAAGTGATCCGTCAATACTTTTTGGACAATTTGTTTACAATAGCCTGGAACATTTTATTTGCTCCTAACACAAAAAATCATTAATTATTGCAAAATAATTCCGTTAGCTTCATGATTTACTCTCTTTGATGGCGTTGTGGTTTGGTATCCCGTTAATTGTAGAATTAACAGCAATACCATCAAGGACTTTTTTACTCCCTTATCCCGAACTCAGGTGAATTTGTCAATGAATACGCTAAACAAACTGCCCTGCGCAATAACCAGATGACCAAGCCCACTGCAAATTATAACCACCCAATTGGCCAGTCACATCAATCACTTCGCCAATAAAATAAAGTCCTGGGATTTTTTTTGCTTCGAATGTTTTTGATGAAAGTTCTTGGGTGTCGATTCCGCCCACAGTGACTTCGGCTTTTGTATAACCCAGTGTGCCTGTGGGATGTAATAGCCAGTGATGAAAATAAGCCGCGATGCGCTCGAGCAACGCATCAGAACAATCAGCAAGCGGTTGATCGAACCATGCTTTATCTTGCGCATACGCCATCACAAAACGTTTGGGCAATAACTCATATAAACAGGTTCTAATCATAGTTTTAGGTCGATTGATGCGTTCCTTTTTTAAATGTTCAGTAAGATTTATTTCAGGCAGTGTGTCAATTTCCAGCGCGTCATTCATCTGCCAATAAGAAGAAACTTGCAAAATAGCCGGGCCACTGAGTCCTTGGTGTGTAAATAATAATTGGTCACAAAAAAATTGCTCGCGCACTTTTACACGTGCCAGAAAGGAAACACCCGCTAATGCTTCGCATAAAGTATTTTCTTTTTCTTTTAATTGCAAAGGCACCAATCCCGGACGTGGAAGAATAATATTCAGGCCAAATTGTTTAGCGAGACGATATCCAAAATTGGAAGCGCCCAACGGAGGATAAGATAATCCGCCCGTCGCAACCACAAGTGATTCCGCTGTGATAACAGCTCGATGCGTCATTACTTCAAATTGCTCTGCTTTTGTAATTGCTTGGACCTTAACGTTAAAGGCTATTTGAACTTGGTAGCGCGCGCAATCATCCAATAATGCACGAATCACTTGTTGTGCCGGCCCTTCACAAAACAATTGCCCCTGCTCTTTTTCGCGATAAACAATACCGTGCTCGTCCATCCAAGTCAGCATATCACGAGATGAAAATCGCTTAAGCGCCGAAATACAAAACGCTGGGTTTTGTGAAAGATAATGTGCTGCACTAACCATACGATTGGTGAAATTACAATGGCCGCCGCCCGAAACAAAAATCTTTTGCCCGGCGAGTGATTCGTGATCAATCACTAAAACGGTACGTCCGCGTTTTGCCGCTTCAATAGCACAAAAAAGCCCGCTCGCGCCAGCGCCGATGATAACCGTTTGGTAATGGTTTTTCATTTAATCTATTGTTTGCGATTGAGTCGTCTCTGTCGCTTCAGCTGCGCCGTTACCAGAAACATCCCGCCGACCCACATATTCGGGAATGCCTCGGCGACCCCGCATTACCCTTAATGCGCGATCCCAATCGATTTCAGCATGATCAGTCCCTTTAATATAAGGCTTGATTTGATCAACAATCGGCGCAATCGTGTCGGGTACCGGTTTATCTTTATATTCTAATGGAATGTGCACTTCCATATCTAAATGGTCGCGATTCCAACCCAACTTATACGGTTGATCGATAATATTAACCGCTGTATTTATCGGCACTACAGGAAACAATTCCTTCACATCCTCGGGATACATTCGAATACAGCCAGCACTACTACGTATGCCAACCCCACTCGGATCATTGGTTCCATGAATCAAATAAGATTTCATCCCCATTCTCATAGCATAATCGCCCAATGGATTATCGGGTCCCGCTTCAACTACGTTAGGTAAGATAATTCCCTTCGCGATTGCCTCTCGACGTGTTTGATCAGTGGGTATCCATTCAGGATGCTCTTTCTTAGAAGAAATGTATGTTTTAGTCAATGGGGTCACGGCTTCTTCTCGACCAATACCAACGGGATAAGTCATCACGACCTGCTGATTTGGAGGATAATAATACAGTCTTAACTCTGACACATTAACGACAATCCCTTTTCTGGGCGCATTGGGTAAAATGAATCGCGTTGGAATAACCAGCTTTTGCCCAACACGTAAATGATTAAAATCAACGTGTGGATTGGCGTCAGTTAATTCCAAATAACCCACATCATATTTTTGTCCAATATCGGTGACGTCCTCATTAAATTCTACGGTGGCTTGTTGATTTTTTCCGACAACGGCATTATCGCCCGAAGGCAAAGAGAATGTGAGCGCATGAGCAGAAATCGAAAAAAAAGCGATGATAAAAATCATGCTGCTCAAAAAAGAAAATTTAAATTTCATTGTTACTAATACACCCTCTCTATTTAGGCGCGCATTATAATGGCTTTTTCTTGGAAATGTAAACAACCTGAATTCGAGATGAGTCTTAATCTAAAAATATGTTTACATCAGGTCGTACCACGTCCAATAAATGTGGCTGAAGTGATACCATCTGAATGTAATACCACACAAGTGACCGTGGCGTTTGGCGCAATCATTTGAAAAGCGATACTATAACCCGCTGGTAATGGCTGGCTGGGCGGTAGCGTATTAGCAATATCTTGGCAATTATGGACTGTTACCGCTTGCGCTGAACCGATACGAAAATAATAATAGTTTACCGTTGCAGAAACATTCAATGCGCCTGCAACGCTATTAACCGCTTGTTGCTTAGCGCTAGGCACCAAATCGACATATTTCACTAACAGATAGCTCGCTAAAATTCCGATCAGACTAATCACAATAGCGAGCTCGAGTAATGTAAAGCCAGATTGCAAAGGATTTTTGTACATATCTAGCGACATAAAAACATAGTGACAATCGCATCCATTAAGGGATAGAACCGACACATTGTACCGTATTACCTACAGCAGCAGTGGGTGTAGCACATCCTGTATCAGTAAATGTGGGTACGATATAAGTTATACCATTAATCGTGACTTGAATGCCTGTTGCCACAGCAGAAGAGCCTTCACTCTGTACATAAGTCGCCAATTGCGTAACGGTCGGAAACCCTTGTAAATCAGCGATGGAAATTGCAAACGAGCTTTTTACAGCGCCAGTCATACCCGCTTTTGAAGCCGTTAGCGCCGAAGTTGATAAATCAACATATTTCGGTATGGCTATCGCCGCTAAAATACCCAAGATTACAATAACAATCACTAACTCGATCAACGTAAAGCCTTTCTGAATTGCTTTCATGATATACTCCTTAAATTATACCTCATTGATTTCGTTTACGGAATTGACCCAACACACATCACCACATTACCAACAGCGGCTGTTGGCGTGGTACAAGAAGTGTCTGTAAAAGTGGGAACAATATAAGTAACACCATTGATCGTGACTTGAATGCCGGTTGTAACTGCTGTTACACCTTCTCCTTGCGCATAAGTGGCCAACTGCGTCACTGTCGGTTGCGTTTGTAGATCTGCGATGGCAATCGCATAAGAGCTTTTCACAACTCCTGTCATACCTGCTTTTGAAGCAGTTAATGCCGAAGTTTGCAGATCAATATATTTAGGTATAGCAATGGCTGCCAAAATACCTAGAATTAAAATGACAATCACCAATTCGATCAAAGTAAACCCACGTTGTGCTTTCATAACTATCTCCTTTGTTAACGTAACGATGAAAAAAATCTATTTTTATCGAAAGCAGGTTAAAATATAACATTTTTTAATATAAATATAAAATATTATCCTACTGCTTTAAACTTTGTAAACTGCACCATATCCCACATGGGTAAAAATACCCCCAATGCTAATAATAAAACCATGCTGCCCATAATAACTAACAGCACGGGTTCAATTAAATCGGTTAATCGAGTTAAATCATAAGCCACTTCTCGTTCATAATATTCTGCTACTTCAGTTAACAAGGTATCAATCGATCCGGCCGTTTCTCCTACACTGATCATTTGAATCACGAGCGGAGAAAACAAATGACTCTCGCGCGCAGCCTGAGTCAAAGTGACGCCTCGCTCCACATGATCACGCATAGCTAAAATGGCTTCGCTGATATATTCATTGTTAACAATAGCGGCCGATAAGGTTAATCCGCGCCTAACCGGCAGTCCTGTTTTCAACATCAGCGCAAACGTTCTCGAAAAACGAGCTAGTATGATGCGATACATGATGTCGCCAATAACAGGGATTTTTAACTTCCAATGATCCCAAGATAATCGACCCGGTTTCGTATGAATAATATGTCGAATAATAAAAAGTAATAGGATGATAATGATCAGCAGGTAGTACCACTGATGGGTCAAAAAATTCGATGTCCCAATCAATATACGCGTCGGTAATGGCAATTCAGAGTGAAAGCTTAAAAATAATTTAGAAAAGGCGGGCACGACCATAAAATTGATGACGATCAGCGCCGTGAAAATAGCAACGATCACGAGCATAGGATACCGTATAACAGTTTTTATGGTTTTAATCGTCGAAGCCTCTAATTCCAAATAGCTGGTTAGCTGTTTAAAAGAAACGTCTAGCTGCCCACTATTCTCACCTGCATCGACAATACTGACAAAAACAGGTGGAAATATTTTTGGATGCTTTGCTAATGCTTGCGCAAAAGTCAGCCCTCCTTCAATCCCCTCAACAACGCCATTTAAACCCTCTGTTAATGCTTTTGATCGACTCGTTTCCGCAATATGACGAATAGATTGTATAATCGGTACACCTGCTTTTATTAAAGTATACATTTGCCGACAAAAGGTAATCAGTTGTTCTAAAGAGATTTTTCTTCGTACAAAGATATTCGCAATACTGTCAGATGGGTTAATGATATCGATATGAAGTGGTGTAATACCTTGTTGTAATAATTGTTCAGCCATGGCATTGGTTGTAATGGCGTCGAGCTTTCCTTTAACCAATTTCCCTTGAGGGTCTCTGCCAATATAGTGATATTGAGCCATAATTCATCCTTTTAAACTTCGCCGGCGATTCGAATTGCCTCATCAATCGTAGTAATTCCTATCTCTGCTAAATGTAGGGCGTTATCGATCAATAACCGCCCAGCTAAAAATTCTTTTGCAAGATTTGAAAATACTTCAGCATCATGGCGCCGCAACGCATCCATCATGGGTGGCGTTAATTCGAGTAACTCAAAAATACCCATTCGACCTTTATATCCGGTATGATTACAAAACACACACCCTTTTCCGTGTTGAAACTCAGCTTTTACCTGCGCATTTTCTCGTACGTTTTGTAGCCAAAATTTCTCATGTTCTTTGAGCTCGTGTTTTTCTTTGCATTGATCGCAAATACGTCGAACCAATCGTTGTGCTAAAACGCAACGTAAAGCAGCGGCCACTAAAAACCCCTCCGTTTTCATATCAATTAAACGCAATGCACTACTGGCAGCATCATTGGTATGCAACGTTGATAAAACCAAATGGCCTGTCAATGCCGCACGAATCGCGATACTGGCGGTTTCTTGATCTCGCATTTCACCCACTAAAATAATATTGGGATCTTGTCGTAAAGCGGCACGTAATACACGCACGAAATCTAACCCAAGGTTATAATTAACTTGCACTTGATTCAATCGAGGTAAACGGTATTCCACTGGATCTTCTACAGTAATAATATTTTTACTTTCTTCATTGAGCTCACTGAGTGCTGCATACAGGGTTGTTGTTTTTCCGCTGCCAGTAGGACCCGTCACTAAAATAATGCCATGCGGCGATTTCAATAACGAACGAAATCGTTTTAAAATATCTTCAGGAATCCCAACCTCATCGAGATCTAAAATACCTGCAGATTGATCCAGCAATCGCATCACGATTGATTCGCCATATTGCGTTGGTAAAGTGGATAATCGTACATCAAGGACACGATCACGTACTTTAATATTAAAACGGCCATCTTGTGGAAGTCGTTTTTCAGCAATATTTAATTCTGCCATGAGCTTTAATTTCAAGGCCAGTGCCGATGCAATGGATTTTTCCTTGACAATTTGTTCATGCAAAATACCATCAATACGCAACCGAATACGCAATATCTTTTCACCTGGCTCAATATGAATATCAGAGGCTTTGACTTGAACAGCATCTTCAAACATAGATTGCAATAGCTTAATCACCGGCGCTTCTTCAGCTTGCGCCTTCTCTAAGACCAATTCAAAACTGCGATCACCTAATTCCTGATGTAATTCTCCAGCAAAAGTACTGATCTCCGCCGTTCGGCGATAAATTAAATCTAAAGTACGTAATAGATCAGACTCTCGCACTAAAACTAATTTAAGCGGTTTCTTGAGTACATATTTCAATTCGTCGATTGCATTAATATCAAGTGGATCTGCCATTCCCACTAACAAGCCTTCTGAGTTTTTTTCTAGTACGATGGCACGATAAGAGCGAGCATACATTTCTGGTAATAACTGAACAATTTCAGGACTAACATTGTAGGCTCTCAAATCGAAAATGGGCAATTGCAACTGCTCTGAAAGAAGTTTCAATAATACGCTTTCATCAATCGCGCCGTTAGAAATTAAAATGTGGCCTAATTTTTCTCCTGTTCGTTTTTGCTCATCTAACGCCTGCTTCAATTGCGCTGCTGTAATCACGTTCTTTTCAAGCAATAACTCGCCAATACGTATTTTTTGAGCCATAACTCTTCACCTCTATAAAAATCAACCCCAGCAATTCCCGTACTAAAAATCGCATCAAAACAAGGCGATAGAATGTATTCCTTGGGCGAGAATTACCGAATCAACCCCCACCCATTTTTGCTAATTTCATCTGCACAAAAGCCTGCAAGTCAGGAGATAACTCGCCAGCGGTTAATGCTCGATGATACGCTTGTGCAGCCGCATTCGGCTGGTGTTGTGATTCTAATGCAGCGCCTAACCCAACCCACCAAATCGCATGATTCGGCCATTTTTCTAGCAGCTGCGCATAAAGTTGAGCCGCTATAGGAGCATGCCCTAAGCGCTGCTGAATATTGGCCATCAATGCATAATAATCTGGCGCATCGGCTAATGTGGGGGAAATTTGATGTAAGGTGATTAATGCATCCTGTAGTTGATTATTCTGCAGTTGTGCCCGTGCTTTTAATTGGATTAGCGCTATAGAATCCGGCGTCAAGGCAAGCCCATCATTAGCAGATTTCAATGCTTCTTGGATCAGTCCTTTTTTTAATAATAATTTAATGAGGGTGGTCCTTGCCGCAACATAGTTAGGGGCTTGCGACAATCCATTCTCTAACTTCGTTATGGCCAAATCTATTTGATCTTGTGAAATCAGGTGTAAAGCATCTTGGTAATTTTTTTCTGCGAGTGCATCTGATGAATTAGACAGCAGTTGTTTTTCTACACCTCCTGTGGAAACCATGGAAGTCTCATCTGAAACCTCAGATGCTGCCGCAGTCACATTAGCGCTGTTAAATAATAAAGATAACTGAATCGGTGCCGTTTCAGTCATATCGACTGTTTGTACTATCGTGTTGGGTTTTAGTTTGATAGACAACACTAAATCTTGTTGATCTATATTTGATTGTATAGATTCAATAGCTGTCGACAACGCTTTTAAATCAGGCATCACACCGCTCAACGTGGTGCTATTTAATCGCAATGAGAGCACAGTATGATCATCGCTCATATTCAGTTCATAATGGACAGGATCTGAAAAAATGAGTACCAGTTTTGTTGTTTGTTGTGCTTGCTCTACGGAGAGTTCTTGTAATTGAACCTGGGTGGGCTGCACAATAGTCGGTGTTTGATCAGGTGTCGTGATCGGTGCCGGCGATGAAACAATCGGTACAGAAACTGATAAAGAATGGACCGTTTTTTTACTGATCAAAAAATAGGTCAACACCACCAGCAATAGCAATAACAAAATTAAAGCAGCAATACGAACGATCGGCATATAATGCGCGAAATAAGAAAGCTTCTCCTCTTCAATAACCGACTTCAAATTGGGTAAAGTCGATTGATCAGATAAAGGGGTCTCTTTTTGTTTACTGTTTTTTTCTAAGTCTTTCAGCATGTCATTAATCAAACTCATAATCACCTACTTAAATATGTATTAAATACCCATGTTCCGATAATATTTTTGCGCTTAACGCAATAAGCAATAATAAAAGCGTACTGAATAATAAGAAATAATATCGACGGTTTTGTACTTTTACAATCACTTCCGGACTATCTTTAATCGCACGTAATACCGCTTGTTCCGTTATTTTATTGTTCCCTAGCCCATAAGCTACTAACATCGATTTATGCGCCAAAATATTAACAATGCGTGGCACGCCTCGACTGAATTTATAGATTAGATTAGTCGCGCCTTGTTTGAATAATGGCGCTTGCTGATAGCCTGCCTTCATGAGTCGATGACATAAATAATCATCTAACGATTCTCGGGAAAGTAATTGAAGCTGATGAGTAAATGTAATGCGTTGTGTCAGTTGTCGAAAACGATGCTGTTTCAGTCGACCATCTAATTCCGGTTGCCCCAATAAAATAATTTGCACAAGCTTTTCAGATTCCGTTTCTAAATTGGTTAGTAAGCGAATTGTTTCTAACGTGTCATCCGGCAAGGCTTGCGCCTCATCCACAATTAAAATAACACGCTTCCCCTGCTCTCGCAATGCTAGTAATTGCTGAAGAATGAGCTCATTCAAATCAGATTGATCATTCCGATCAAAAACTTCAAGTCCCAACTCGCGTGCGAATACTTTTCGAAACTCATGCGATAACAAATCGGGAATAGGAATATAAGCGCTCACGTATTTTTCATCGAGAAGGTCTAATAATTTTCGGCATAATAATGTTTTTCCTGAACCTACTTCGCCGATTATTTTAATAAATCCTTCCCCTGTTTCTAAACTAAATAGCAAAACGTTCAATGCTGCTTGATGTCCAGGCAAATTACAAAAAAAATCTGTATTCGGCGTTAACGAAAAAGGATATTGTTTAATACCAAAATGATCTAGGTACATGTTTATCCCTACTCCTCTTGTTTATATTCACCCATTGTGCCAAAAATTTCTGGATTCGGTCCTACATGAAAACCTCGATTTAAATGTTGATACTGCACTGCTTCTTGTCGTAGTTGTGTGGTCCATTCATTATTGCCAACGATAATAGGTCTCAAAAGAATCACTAATTCGCTTTTCGTTGATTCTTGATGCATCCTTCTAAACAAAGAACCAATCACCGGAATCTTTCCGATGAAAGGAGTCTGCGCGGTGTGTTCTTGCGTTCTATTTTCCATTAAACCAGCAATCACGACCATTTGCCCATTTTCAGCACGCACAATATTATCGGACTCTCTCACTTCACTTAACGCCAGAGGTAACTTTTGTTCCTGGCCACTCACCGTAAAAGTTTTCTCTTGGTCCGTAACTTGGCTAACAATCGGATGAATATGTAAAATAACGCTGCCATTCGCATCAATCTCAGGCGTCACATCCAAAGAAATACCTGAAAAGAAAGGCGTTAATTCAACATCCTGTATATTTTGACTATCTGTCCCTATGCCATTCACTGTATTTGAAACGTTGGTGATAAAAAACTCATCTTGACCCACTTTGATTACTGCTTTTTGATTGTTAAGCGTTGAAATGCGCGGACTGGACAATACTTGTACGTTACCTTGTATCGACAACAATTTGATTAAGGTGGAAAATTTATATCCATAAGCATCCACGGTAAAAATATTATTAAATGTTTTTAATGTGTCATTCGTAGTGAAATCTTGATTGCCTGTTTGACTAATTCCGAAAGCAGACCAGTCGATGCCGGCTTGATATTCATCATTTAATTCAACCTCTAAGATCTTTGCATCCAATATCACCTGCCGAGTCATTGCAGCTTGCATAGAATCTAAATATTTCGCTACCTCATCTAACTCACTTTCATAAGCACGTACAATCACAATACCCGCTTCTGGATTAACCACAATTTGATGGCCCTCTTTATTACCGATCATGCTTTTTAACGTTAAATTTAAGCGTTTCCAAAACTCCGATTTAGTGTCTGTGTCAATACTACTTGTCGGTGTCGTTATTTTTGAGGCTTGACTCGTTGCAGCAGTCGTTGCACCGGTTGTTCTTAATTGATTCGATACTTTATCGGTGACTTCTCCAGAACTAACTGTGGTGTGCGATTTGCCCGTACGATTAATGTCTAAATAATTCACAATGAACACACGCGTTTCTAATGCAGCAGGAAACACATGAAATCCATAAGGCGCAATTTCATATTGGTAACCATAAATATCATGTACAGCCTTTAGCGTATCTGTAATCGTAACATTTTTTAAATTTAACGTGATCGTTCCTTTCACGTCAGGGCTTACAACCATATTATATTTCGTTCCTTTGACAAGCCCTGCAAAAAAAGTATTTGCGGGAACGGCATTGACCGAAATATTAAATCGCTCTTCAGGTAATTTAACACTATTCGGTGACTGGACCGTTAAATCGGGCATTAATGCGTCATTAATATTTTTAGGGAGATCACCTCTGCCGCCCATATCAATACCAGCATCTTCTGCTAATCCACGCGCTAAAGCGGTATTAATATCATTAATAGCAGGATTCCCTGGTTGTGGTTTCGTATAGGAATGATACGTTGAGCAGGATGTCAGCAGTAATAACATAGAAAGTAAAAAAACGAATATCTTATGTTTGATCATGAGGTGTTACCTTATTTATTAATTTGCGTTTTACTGACGTGTGCACAGGGATAAAAAATTCTTTTTTATCCGATTGAAATACCACTGAATCAGGATGAATTTTAATAACTTTTAGCCCTTGAATCATATCCCCTTCTTTTACATACTTTCCGTTAACGACAGCAATATGGCGCTTATTGCTAAATAAAATACTAGAAACGGTTATACCATAAAGATCACCTCCTTCGTGTAATACTGCAGAAGTAGGATGTGTAGGATCGTATAAAGGAATCGCCATTACCTTCATGACAAAAAAAAGTGAAAACAATAACAGCAGCCACTGTTTCATTTCATTCATCCTCTTTCACTGTGCTGAGCGTATACACTTTGACTGAAACGGTTGCTTGCGGATATGTTTCAACCGTGTAAGTTAAGCCATCCCAATAAAGCCCTTGCTTTAAGGCGCCTAATTTTTGTAAAAAATTTAGCGTTGAAAAATAATCGCCACGAAAGTTAATTTCCAATCCTTGTTTATAAAATTGTATATTCGATAAACCCGTTGTCTCAGCATTCTCTAAAAATGGTTCATCCGGTAAATTTTTCATATCGACGAACGTTAACCCTTTTTCTTGCAACAAAAGCGATCGAAGTAAGGTATCCATTTGTGAAGGCAGGATTAATTGTTGTCGAAAAGAATCGACATATTGATTCATTTCGGTGAGCTGAGTTTTCATTTTTCCTTGGGGTAGTAAATATTCCGAAACATTGGAATTAATCGCTTTTGATAATGCCTCTATTTGAGATTGCATACTCAATACTTCTTGCGCTATTACTTGCGTATTGATGACTACGTTTTGCGTTCGTTTGAGCAGAGGAAGGCAATATACAAAATACCATAGTCCCCATAAAACCGCCACGACAAGAAAAAATAACAAAAAGCGTTCACTCGTTGAACGCTGATCGATACGATGACAGGCTTGTTTATAACGGTCTAGCCATGAATCAATCAGCAGTTTCATGAGCTACTCGTCCTTCCCGTGTTCGCAATTCAAAGTCTATCAATCCTTTATTGTTTTTTTCAAGGTGATACAGATAAAATTGCATTTGATTAGCAGATTCATCTTGATTCAATCGCTTCATGAAAGTCAATACATCTTTTGCAAAATAGGCATGCCCTTGCAAAAACGCTAAAGCGCCTTGTTGCTCAATATTAATTCGCGTGAGCCATACACCCGGAATAATCCTTTCTCCTAATAATTGGAACAAAGGGGCTAAACCTCGCTGATTACGCGTTACTTGAGTTTTAATTTGCGTAACGACTCTATCCATCACATCCATTTTACCCGTTAATTGGGTCAAGGTCTGATTACGTTTAGCCACATCTAATGCCTCAGGGTATTGCTGTTGTAATGCTGTCATCTTCTCTGCAAGCTGTTGTTTCTGTGTTTCCACTTGTGTTAACTGTTTCATGGCTTTCGAAAGTTTAAAATAATAAGAAAATGAAAAAAAAATCAGTACGATAATAAACCCGATAAAACATTGCATCATCATCTGTGCCGGGAAAATAATCTTTTTTCGGCCAGGTAGACTATTCAGCAAATTGATCTCTTGTTTCATTTTGCCGACAATTTGCTCAAGTGGTTTTTGCTGTAACTCATTAAAAAAATCAGCCAAACTATTATTGTCCCTGTAAAAAATTCAACGACATACCTGCTAACGGTAACATCCAATGCTGTTCTTCTTGAGATAATGGCTTTTCATACTCAATCCATTGATTGATATCTAATACTTCCACCTTCACCAACAACTTTAAAAGAAGCTGTTGTATTAGAACGGCATGAATCCCAAGCACTGGGTCTAAATATAATTTTTCCGGCGCTGCCTGCCCCATCTGATTTTGATAAAAGTCTAAAGACCGTTGTATTTCCAAAAGGAGATTTTCACTTTGCGATAGATCATTGACTTCTGAGATCTCCGTTGAGAAATGAATTAATTTTCGTTCTAAATATAAAATGCCATCCTTAACAATCAAAAAATGAACCTCTTGTTCATGTACGTGCAAAAAACCAACACCCTGTGCCGCTTGAGGAAGCTGAGAGAGAAACGCTCGAATACCCAAGTGTGTAATAGTTATATGAGTTAACTTCAGTTGCGCGGCTTCTATCTGACCACTGATTGCCTGTAAATATTTTAAACGGGTTACTACGGCATATATTTTTCGTTTTTGTCCTACACGAATAGGCGCATCAAACACATCCAATGCTATTTCACTGACTGGAAAATCAATTAAATCTTTCACCAACCATTTTGCCGCTTGAGTCATTTCCGTATCAGGCACATTCGGCGCTTCCAATAAGATCAATCGGTATTCTTCGAGCGGCAATACATAGATACAATTCGCTTTTTCCAATCCTAAGCGTATAACGTTATCTTTCAACTGATCAGAAAAATTCACTGGCGAAGAAATATCGATAGAGTTGAAAAAATCCAAATGAACTAATGGGGGTTTTTCAGACTGAGCAGAAGCAGTGAAATGCGTTAATAAAACACGCTGCTGGGCAACATGGGTTATGATACAGACCCCTTTAGGAACTTGCGTTTTTACAAACCACTGCTTCAGCTTCATTCGTAAATCCTTTACCTATCATAACTAATTAAAGTTACTTGAATTTATATCAAAAAGCTATTGATCTTTTTCAATGATCCCCTGGATCATTAATTCTTTCACACTCTGCTCCATCGTTCGCATGCCCTTACTCTGTCCAGTTTGTAAAATAGATTCGATTTGAGGGATTTTATTTTCTCGAATGAGATTGCGAACAGCCGGCGTAGAAAGAAGGATTTCACAAGCGGCGACACGTCCGCCGCCCTTTTTCTTGAGCAGTGTCTGCGCAACAACCGCCTGCAATGATTCTGCTAACAGTGTACGCACTAATTCTTTTTCTCCTGTTGGAAAAACATCGACAACACGATTAATTGTTTTCGCTGAAGAACTGGTATGCAACGTCGCAAAAACCAAATGGCCAGTTTCTGCTGCCGTCAAAGCCAACCGAATGGTTTCAATGTCTCTCATTTCACCGACTAAAATAACATTCGGATCTTCTCGTAAAGCCGCCCGCAACGCATCATTAAAACTTGCACTATGCTGATGTATTTCGCGTTGCTGAATCAAACATTTTTCGCTGTGATGCACAAACTCAATCGGGTCTTCTAACGTTAAAATATGTCGTGGCCATTGATGGTTAATATAATCGACCATCGCTGCTAATGTCGTACTTTTACCACACCCTGTAGGACCTGTGACCAAGACAATACCGTTCGGCAATACACAAAGTTCCTTTAAAATCGGTGGCAGATTTAATTCTTCTAAGGTTGAAATCTTAAAGGGAATAATACGAAATACCGCAGCAAGGCCTTCCATCTGTTGAAAAATATTAACACGGAAACGCGCTAACTTGGGTAAAGCCAAAGAAAAATCGATTTCAAATTGACTCTTCAATAAAGCAAATTGCTTTTGGGGAATAATCGCTTCCAAAGACGCCAACAATTCATCATTCGAAATGGCTGGTTGCCCATCTACCTTTTGTAAATCGCCATCAATTCTAACGATGGGAGGCATATTGGCTGAAAGATGAACATCCGAGGCATGATGCTCGATTGCATATTTTAACAACGACATTATATCCACAAATTGCATCCTTTCTTTATGCCGACTTTACAGCTATCATAATTTAATTAAACATCGAAATCTAATGGTAATTTCATGGATCATAAAATAAATATTGACAAAGAACCACCAACTAACAATGACTTGATGAATACAATTCGGGCTGTTACTAGCACGATTGATAAATGTGATCCGTATACCGCCAAGCATCAACGACGTGTCGCGAAATTGGCCGTTGCCATCGCAAAAAAAATGGGATTATCCTCTCATCAAATTGAAGGAATTGAACTCGGCGCACTTATTCACGACATAGGTAAAATTCATATTCCTATTGGCTTATTAAATCTTCCTCGAAAATTTACGCCCAGCGAATATGAACAAATAAAACCTCATGTTCAATTAAGTTATGAGATGATTAAAGACATACAATTCCCCTGGCCTATTGCAAAAATGATCCATCAACATCATGAACATTTGGATGGCTCTGGTTATCCTCAAAAATTGACTGAGAAAGATATTTTACTGGAAAGCCGTATTCTTGCTGTGGCCGATGTGATTGAATCAATGACTGCTGATCGTCCTTACCGACATGCTTTGCCTTTACAAGAAGCTTTTGAGGAGTTACTCGCACATAAAGGAACCTATTACGATCCGACCGTTGTGGACACGTGCCTTCAATTATTTAAAGAAGAGGATTTTGCGTTCGATTGAACCACATACTTACTGAATCCATAAAATTTCACAACAAAGGTTTTCAAATAAAACTCACATTAATGCGCTATTCAGCCAAAATATAGGCTTGATTTGTTGCTTTTGCCTGATACATGGCTTTATCCGCTTTTTTGATAAGCTTTTCTATACTTCTAGAATTTCTGGTGTAATAACTAATACCGATACTTACTGAAATCCTAATTTTATGATGATCTATTACAAATTTTTTATTCAATTGCCTAGTAATCTTGTCACAAAATTGGTTCACATTAAATTCAGCATTACTCACCGTAATAATAATGAACTCATCTCCGCCAATTCTCGCCATAAAATCTGCTTTTCGTATACACGATTGAATACGCTCTACCACTTGGATTAATAATTTATCTCCCACCAAATGACCATAAGTATCATTAACCGGTTTAAAACGATCAAGATCTATAAAAAAACAATGGATTTCAAAATCCTTACGGCCAGACTGTCTATTGCTGAGGTTAAATAAATTATCGAGATGTGCTAACAGAAGTTGACGATTTGGCAAATGAGTTAAGGGATCATAGTAAGCTAAATTCAGTGTTGTTGTTTTTTCCTTAAATAAAGTAATTTCAGAAAATATACCGATAAAATAATAGTCTTGTTTAACATCGTCAAGAATTCGTTGGATCGTTAATAGTTCGGGATATACCGAATTATCTTTTCTTCTATCCCAAATTGAACCTTGCCAATATCCTTGCTCTAGTAAATTCTTCCACATCTTTTTATAAAAATTTGCCTCCTGATAATCAGAATGCAGGATCCGTGGATTTTGCCCAATGATTTCTTTTCTCGAATACCCGGTGATTTTCGTAAAAGCCATATTAACGTCAACAATGGTTGCGTTTTTATCGGTAATAACAATGCCACTGCTAACATTATGAAAAACGCATTGCATCAGCAAATTAGCGCTTTCATTATTTTGAGTTAATCGAGTAATTACTTTTGATTGGCGAATTTTTTTCATCACTATTTCCTTTACTCAATTCAGTAGAGAGATAATTGTTATAATGATCGAATATATTGGTGTTCTAATGATACAATAAATAACATAATAAATGAGTAATTATTCACCTGAATAAGGAAATAACATCTATGCGCCCATCTCAACAAGGATTTACGATTATCGAATTTGCCAGCATCATCGTTATTATTGCGATTATTTCGGCTTTTGCTTACACAAGATGGCCTGGTAAAGGTATTGAACTCAACGCGCAAGCGATGCAACTAGCCGGTGATATTCGTTATATTCAAGAATTATCGATGACGCAAAATCAGCGCTACCGCATTAATTTCGCCAGCGGGCAATATTCCTTCACCACACTGAATGGATTAACAGGGATCCCCCATCCTGCAACGAATAACTCTGTCATCGTCCTGCAAAGCGGCATCGCTTTATCGACCAGTGGATTACCGAATGGTTATTTGGCTTTTAGCAGCAAAGGCGTCCCCTACATCAATAATACCATTCCCGGAACGGCTTTAAGTAGCAATGCAACGATTACTTTAACGGCCGATAGCAGCATTAAAACAATTACCATTACCCCAGAAACGGGTCATGTAACCGTGTAACTATTCAGCATATTCGAGGGAACGTTCATCTTTTAGCCCTTTTTGACGAAAAATCTCTTCAAAATGCTCATGTACTATTCGTCGTGTACACTCCGCTTTTTCATCGTTTTTTCGTCAAAAATCATCCAAAATCTGAACGTTCTTGTATCATCAGTATCTCGATGAATAGTGACATCACCGTTAGCTAAATATTTCTCGCCACATTCTGACTTGCCAGGTCACATCACCAGAATTGAGAAGCGTTACGCTATTTAAAGTTGTATTAGGCACAGAACCATCTGGTGTAATACCCGTCCAAG
>Ga0209417_1003692_pt1 | contig 19864 bp, 19 predicted proteins | sample RifGroF2_FD_184002 | JGI IMG/M metagenome (GOLD analysis project Ga0209417, IMG submission 184002) | Groundwater microbial communities from Rifle, Colorado, USA - Groundwater F2 (SPAdes) (version 2) | ecosystem: Environmental > Aquatic > Deep subsurface > Groundwater | place: Rifle, Colorado... | reverse complement strand
TATATGCCAGCCTGCCCGCAACGTCTCTTGGACGTCGCGGGCAGGTTTTTTTGATGGTCGGCGCCGCCACGGCGGATCGGCGGGAAGGACGATCCATCCGCTGCGATTTTCATGATCATTATCCTCCTCGAGCCCTTATCATCCGCCATGCGCAATGATATAATGATGATAACGATGGTTTGATCAAGAAGGAGCGTTCGATGATGAGAAAACCCAGATTGGCAATCTTGATGTTGGTATCCGCATTGACCCTGTTTCTCGCCGGATGCGATCAACTGACTTCCCTACTTTCGACCACGACCCTGGAACCAGTCACGACGGCATCGGAAACGTCGACGACGGTCCCGGTAACGACCATCCCGGCGACGACGATTACAGAGCCGGAGACTACGGAACCGGAGACCACGACGGTCCAAACGACCGCGACGCAGTCGGCGCAGGAGATCCTGGACGAAGCGGTCGCTTCGCTCTTTGTACCCGCGGAGGTCACGGGGTGGTGACTTGCGGCTGGGAGAGCGACAACTCCGACGTGATCGACGTCTGGTTCATGGGCGGCGAGGCGCAGGTGTTCGTCGTCTCGATCCATCGTCCGGACACGGTCGACGCTTCCGTCACGCTGACCGCCACGCTGTCCTATGGAACGGAGACCAGGATCGTGACCTTCGTCGTGCTGGTCCGTGCGGAACATACCCAGACCGACCCGACGACGGCCGAACTCTTGGCCGAAGACCTGCAAGCGCTGACGCTCGACGCCATGGTCGAGCTGTCGACGGTCGAACTGCCGACGAGCGGTTTGAACGGGTCGACGATCACCTGGGAGCTCCAGACGACCGACAGCGCCGACCTTGTGGACAACACCCTGACGCTGCACTACATCGGCAGCACCGACATCATCGTCCTGCTCGCCACCCTGCCGACCCTATTCGACGATCGAAACCCTCCTCAGTCATCCGGTCCCCGACGTCTATCTCAAGGCGACGGTCTACTTTTTCTATGAACGCGGCTTCTTCGTGTTCGACGGGACGGGCCTGTTGAACGTGTACGCCGACGGCGACTGGAGCGACCGCATCGCGCTTGGCGACGAGGTTTTCCTGAGCGGCGACATGGTGAACGGCTACGTCGGTTGGGAACTCTGGTATCCGTCTCTCGAAGCGATCGTCTCTTCCGGCAATCCGTACGAACAGCCTGTCCACGAATACATCTTCGGCGTCAGCTTCCCGCGTCCGTTTGAGATCTCGGTCATCACGGGCACCGTCCATGTCATCGACTCGATCGTCTATCTGTATTCCGGACAGGTCCGGATCGCCATCATCGAACTGTCGACCTACAACGATTCCTACGATGCGCTCAAGGCGTTCGACGGCCAGACGGTCACCATCAAGGCCGCCAACTACTATTTCTATTCCTCCTGTTACGGATTCCTCTATCAGGAAGGCGCGGCCGGGATCACGGTCGTCGGCTGATTTGCATCATTGGTCATCGATTCGTCGAAGACGCGTGAAAATCGCGTCTTTTTTTTTCGGATATTCATGAGTCGAACGACGTAGAGCGAAAAAAGGGGCTGTAAAGAAATGGATCTGAATTGATCCGGATCGATACAGCCTCTTTTTTTTATTCAAAAATGTGGATAAACATCTAAAAAACGGATTTTTGCGCGAAATCAAAAAGACTTTCGGCGAAAATCCGTTTTTCCACGGGATATTTTGATTTTCTCAGGCGGTCGTTCTGAGTCTTTCCTGATGATATTTGAAGAGATTATGACCGATGGCGACCAGGTGAAACTCGAGATTCGCATTCTCGAGTCCGCGACGGCTCAGACGACGGTATCCGCCGTCTTGCTTGATCGTCGCGAATGCCCCTTCCGCCTGGATCGAACGGTTGATCCGGAGTCGGATTCCTTCTTCGCTGTCGAGCAGCGCCTTCGCTTCGGCGTAGAGTTTGATCCCGAGTTCGCAGATCTCGATGCGCCGGTTCCCCTTTGCTTTCGTGCATTTCACCTTGGCCGGACAGCCTTCGCAATGTCCGCATTCGTACTGGTCGACGCGATATTCGATGCTCGCGGTCTTTCGCATCCTGGTGCCGACGAAGACGAACGGGTGTCCCTGCGGACAAACATAACTGCCATCCTCCCGACGCATGTTCGCGACACGGTACGGATCTCGCTGATACTTTCTTTCTTTTTCCTTCGAATACATCCCGTACTTGACGAACGGTCGCATCCTGCGTTCTTTACACACCAAGTAATTCTCGATCGAGCCATATCCCGCGTCGGCGACGATGTTCGTCGGATAGAATCCGTACATCGTCTTCAATTTATCCGCCATCACTGCGAACGTCCCCTGGTCGTCCCGATCCTGAAACGTTCCCGTAGCCGTGATGTATCCGTCCGATACCGCCAACTGAAGGTTGTATCCCGGTTTCAGCTGACCGTTTTTCATGGCGTCTTCCTTCATCCGCATGAAGGTCGCGCCCTGGTCTGTTTTGGCGAAACTGTTCCGATTCGGTCCGCAGATCCGAATGTCTTCCTCATATCGCATCAGCGCTTCCAGATAACTGTCGAAGCGATCGAGATGCCGCTGGATTTCGCTCTTCCGCGTCCCTTTTCCGTAGACGCTTCTGAGCTCTTGCCGCTCCATCTCGCCCACCAGCCAACGCATCACCGCAAGGAGATCCGCCGCTTCATATCGCGTCTTAATGACGAACGATTTTCCTTCATACTGGAGTCCTTCGCCGTTCATCTTCGCGAATTCCTTCCCGATCGTCGCATTCAATTTCGCAAGGTACTTCTCGCTTGCCTTTTTCCATACCCACTTGTATTTGTTCGCGTTCGCTTCGATCTTCGTTCCGTCCACGTAACTTGTCTTCAGATCGATCTTCGTCTTCTTTGCGATTTGAAGCATTACGTCTCTCAGAATCGCTTCGATATGGGCTTTCAAATATCCGTTGATGAAGTGCTGGAACGTCGCGTGCGTCGGTCTTGCCCCACCCGCCAGCCACATGAACCGGATGTCGGTCCGGCACGCTTTTTCCATTTCCCGCAGACTCCGCTTGTTTTCCATCATCGCAAACAGCACAATCTTCAGTAACGTCATCGCATTGTATCCAAGCCTTCCTACCGCCGGCTTCGATACGAAGTACTTCCTCAGGTCCATGCCTCCCAGTACTTCGATGAACGTCACGACCGGATCCGTCGGCTCAATCATGATTGACAGGTCCAGTGGTAATTGCATCTGTTCCGTGATATAATACCTTTGGTATATATTGGTTCTCATCAAACTCAATTATACCAAAAAGCCGCCGGGACCTCCACGTCCCTGCGGCTTTTCTTTTGTTACGGAGCTATCGTTTCTTTACAGCCCCTTCGTTGGTTCATGCCAGGAAGACGAGGGAGAGCGCGATCAGGATCTGCGCCGCGTAATACGTCGCGAGGTTCAGCGAGACGAAGAGGCCGTTCTCCTGATTCATGAAATAGATCTGCGACAGGATCATGTCGGAGACGGCGAAGAGGATTCCGCCAATGGCGAGCATCCCGGTCCACGTTTCCCCCGCGATGGTCCACAGGAACACCGATTGGGAGGCAAACAGGAATAACAAAAACGTGTACGCCATGCATGGAACCTTGAGTTTCCCCCAGTTCAACTTCATGACGATCGAGGCGCCGTAGATGGCGGCCGAAAGCACGATCGCGGCGACGAACACCCAAACGTTGAACCCGGCGATGATGAACAGCGCGGTGAGATAGAAGAGATGGCCCATGGCGAAGGTGACCGTGCCGCCGAAGATGATCTTTTCATTCTCTTCCTTCGGACGCAGCGTGCGGGTCGCGAGGAATAAGTCGCCCATCAACCCAAGCACCAGTCCCGGCAGAAAGAGCGAGACGGCGACCGTATCCATCACGGTCGCGGTTTCCCCTTGGAGCGCGATCCGGTAGAGCATCGATCCGACCGCAAGCACGATGAAGCAGAAACTGGCGAAGCCTTTCAGAAAGAACGCGGTGAGATGACGGTGCCTGACCTCAAACCAGACGAACACGACGGTCACGGCAACGGCGATGACGACCCAGGCGACAAGCATGATTCCAAGAAGTGTTGGCATGTGTATTCCCCCCGATGATGAAAACCCTTGCATTCATTATACCAAATCGCGGAAGAAAGGGTATAATGGAAATGAAAGCGAGTGATGTCCTTTGTTGAAAAGATTGCTGAAACTGCTCCTTCTCCTCGTCGTCGTGGTGGTCGCGGCCGCGGTCGCCTTCGTCGTCACGCTCCAGGTGACCGAATTCAATCCGCCCGCAGTCGAGGGCCTCGTGGTCAGTCATGCGCCGACTACGAACATCGATCCGGTGGAACTTGAAAGCGGGGTCTCGATCAAGATCATGACCTGGAACCTCGGCTACGCTTCGCTCTCGGAAACCGAGGACTTCGTGATGGACGGTGGCGTGAAGGGCCGCATGGACTCGTTGGAAGAAGTCGAGGCCAACATCGCGGGCATCACCGACACCCTGATTGACACCGCGGCCGACATCTACTTTCTTCAAGAAGTCGACGAGGGTTCCGATCGTTCCTATCAGACGATGCAATACACAACCTATGCCGACCTGCTCTCCCGCCCAACGGTTTTCGGCATCAACTACCGTTGTCTGTTCGTGCCGTTCCCCTTTGATCTGAAACAGATGATGGGCAAGGTCGAAAGCGGCATTGCCACCTTTTCGAAATTCTCGGATATCGAAACCGCGCAACGCATCCAACTCCCCGGCGCGTTCTCCTGGCCGCTCCGGCTCGCGAATCTCAAACGCTGCATCACCGTGGTTCGTACCCCGATCGTCGGTTCCGACCATTTCCTCGTCCTGATCAACGTCCATCTGTCCGCCTACGACGACGGCACGATGCGCGTCCAGGAGATGGCCGCCCTCCGCGACGTTATGGCGGATGAATACGATGCCGGCAACTTCGTGGTCGTCGGCGGCGACTTCAACCAGTCCTTCCCGGATGCCGTGACCGAGGTCGACGGCGAATCCAGTTATCATTTCCCGCTCAAGGATCCTTCCTACTGGGAAGCGTTCGCGATGGACGGGGCGTGGTTTTCGGAGAATGGCTGGCAGTACGGCATCGACATGACGACCCCCACCTGCCGCCTTTTGAACCGCCCGCTCGATCTCGTCGACGACGCGAACAACCAGTATTACCTGATCGACGGCTTCATCGTCTCCCCGAACATCACGATCGAATCGGTCGAAACGCTCGATCTCGGCTTTCATCACAGCGACCATAATCCGGTCGTCATGACAATCCACTTCTAGAAAAAATCTTCCGGCCCGCAAAGGTCGGAAGATTTTTTTGTTAGTCCGCGAGATGTTCGAAAAGGATCCGCACCCCGATGAAAATCAGGATCAACCCGCCGAAGAACCCGGCGCGGCGCCGGATGAACGAGCCGATCCGGCGACCGAGGATAAAGCCAAAGAAGGATAATCCAAAGGTAATGACGCCGATCACGGCGGAGGCGGCGAGGATGTCGGTTTCGAGGAAAGATAACGACAAGCCGACCGCGAGCGCGTCGATCGACGTGGCGACGCCGAGACCGAGCAGTTCGGTCGCCTTAAGCGAGAGGTCGCACGCTTCGTGATCGGCGCGGAACGACTCGACGAGCATCTTGATTCCGATCGCAAGGAGCAGTCCGAAGGCGATCCAGTGATCGAATTCCGTCACATAGGACGAAAACGTCGAACCGAGAAAGTACCCCGCGACGGGCATCGCGAACTGGAAAACGCCGAATACAAAACCGATCAGAAGCCCATTCTTCCATGCGGCCTTGCGCATGATGACGCCCTTGCAGACGGATACCGCGAATGCATCCATCGCTAACCCGAAGGCGACCAAAACCGTTTCCCACCAAGCCATTGCCAATCCTCCGTTTTACAGTGACCGCCACGCCGACGATCCGGGATGGGGAGTCCGGCGCAAACCGGCTCCAAGTACATAAAAGCATTGTATCAAATGATCGGTCCGTCCGTCAATCGCAATTGCTCACCGCGGCGTTTCCTTTCTTCATAAACCAAAACCGCCGACCTGCGTCAGCGGACGGCGAACAGCCGTTCGAGGATCAGGTCGGCGTCTTTGACGATGTCGGTGATCTCGACATACGGAAGACCATAGAGTTCGGTTTCCAGCTTGATGCGCTCGCTTTCGTCGATCAGGTAACGGACGAGTTTCTGCATCTCTTTCGGCGGGTAGGTGAGGAACCAGGCGTTCTCCATATCTTTGGCGTGCGTCAGGATTTCCTTCATCTTCGCGCCGGGATCGGCGAGACGGTAGCCAAGATAGACGAAACGGATCTTGCCGGGAAACGCCTTCATGAGTCGGTCGGCGAACGTCGGCAGGAAGTGCACGCCTTCGATGATCTGGTCGAAGCCGTTGTCGATCATGGTTTGGATCAAACCGTAGAGATAGGGTTCAAGCGCCTTCGAAACGATCTTGTCGTCGGCGTCGGGGTCGAGGCGGTGTTCCGGATCACCGATCGCGAGGGTCATCATGAGATAGTCGGTCGAGAAGACAGAAATGGCCTTCTCCCGCAGGATGCGGCGGGAAACGAAGGTCTTGCCGGCCTTCGCGACGCCGGTGATGACGTAGATCATGTCAGACCTCCCAGGCCGAAAAATCGACCGTTTTGACGGTTTCGTTCCAGAACACGTCGAGTTCGCCGACGTAATCGGGTTTCCACGGCTTGTTGCGGCCGCAGTAATGGATGATGACGCCGTGCTTTTTGACCCACTCCAGATCGAGTTTCGGTTCCTTGAAGGATCGTCGCAGATTGGCGAGGCGCAGGTAGCGGTCGGAGAGGTTGAATCGAAGCGAGTCGACCAAAACGGACCGGTCGCCGTAAAGCGCCGACAAAACGTCCTGGTCGGGAAGGGCCAGGACCGCCTTGTTCTTCCGGATGAAATCGTAGATCATCTTGGGGTCGACGATCCGCCGCAGGACACGCAGGTTCATGAGGAGGATGCCGCTGTTGATGTAGGGAGCCGTTTTCGACATGCCGAGGCGGATCGCATTGAGGTTGCGCATGCCCCTCGTCACGTGCGAACAACCGACGAACGCAAGCTCGCCGAGCGGGTAGTCGTAGAGTTCCGCGAGCGGATGGATCACGACGACGTCGGGGTCGAGGTAAAGCACGCGGTCAAGATCGATCGGCAGGTACCGGCTCGCCAGCAGGCGGTAGTACATTTCGAGCGGATAGCGTTTCGTCGTCGGCGCGCCGGAAAGCGAGTCGTCGTCGATCGCAATCGGCAGAAACCGGACCCGGGCGCCACCGATGGCAAAGAGCACCTTGTCGAAATGCTCGGGTCGGAGTTTTTTATGAAGGATGTATACGTCGAGATTGACGCGCGGTTCGACGTTCAGGATCGATTTCAACATGACCGCGAGTTGTTTCAGATAGCCGGCATCGAGCGTCACGAGAAGCGCATAGGTGCGACCTGGATTCATACGGTGACGACCTTTCCGGCAAACGATTTTTTTAGGCGACGGTCGCGGCGTCCTTGGCTTGGCCGGCGGTGATTTCTTCGTAGTACTTCTCATCGATGATGAACTTCTTCTTCAGGACGAGGAAGGCCGACCCGATCAGGATGACCGGCAGAATCGTGATGGCGAGGCGCAGGATGATGCGGGCGCGCAGATTGCTGGAAGCGAGATCATGGAAGACGGTGTCGGCCGCCTCGTTGATCGACATCGACCACAGAAGCGTCTCCGGATCCTGCGTGAAAACATGGTTGTCGGGATCTTGGATGGCCGCGTAGATGGCCGTCTTTTCGTCATCTTCGACATCGATGTTGTCGAGGATGACGATGCCGTCTTCGGCGTTTTCCATGAAGACGATCCGTTCTTCGACGGTCAGGTTGTCGAAGGTCGATTTGAGGTTTTCGAGGGCGCTCACGTTCTGGCTCATCATATAGACGCCGGAAGCGAGCAGGACGGCGGCGAAGATGCCCTGCTCGATCGCGCTGCCGAACTTGGCGACGAACGGACGGAGGGCGAAGATGACCGCTTCGTTGCGGTTGCCGGTGAGATGCTGGTTGTATTCGATGGTGTTGGCCATGTTGACGATCAGGACCATGTAGAAAATCGCCTGACCGGAGAAGACGAAAGCGCCGAAGAGGCAGACGAGGACGACGTTGATCGGGAGAAAGTCGAACCAGCCGAGCAGCAGGATCACGGCATAGCCGAAGATCAGTGTGATGACGCTGTAGGTCATCAGCTGCTTACGGGTGTACCGCTTGGCGAGAGCGGCATAGAATCCCTGAATCGAGAACGTCGAGACGGCGAAGGTGACGATAAAGGCCATCGTCAAGGCGCCGTTGTAGCCGATTTCGAGATAGAAGAAATTATACCCGAGGACGACGAGCAGGTTCGATCCGACCGAGTACAGGATGAGCGCAAGCGACGCCCAGAGCAGCTGGTCGTTCTTGAAGATGATCTTGAACATCTGTTTGAGTCCGATCTTTTCGGCCTTTGCGCTTGCTTCCGCTTCGGCCGGTTCCTTGACGCCGAACACGGTGAGACAGGTGCAGGCGAGGAAGATGACGACGAACAGGATCGAGACGTTGCGGTAGCCGGCGACGGCGTTGCCGACGGTCGTGAAGGCAACGATTGCGTTGGCGACGAAAGCGCCCACGCCGGCGAAGACGACGACCATCGTCGTAATCGAGTCGCGTTCCTTCTTCTCATGCGAGAGCGCCGGAACGAGCGACCAGTAAGGAATGTCGTTGAGCGTGAAGGCCGCTTCCCAAAGCAGGTAGATGATGGCGAAGAACACGACGAACCCCCATCCGCTCGGACGGAAGTTGAACATGATGAGGATGACGATGCTCGTGAGAATGCCGCCGATCAGGATCCACGGACGGAATTTACCCCATTTGCTGTGCGTATTCTCGACGATCGATCCCATGAACGGGTCGTTGATCGCGTCCCAGATGCGTCCGACCACGAGCATGATGCCGATCGTGCCGAACTGTTCCTTGGTGAGGCCGAGACCCGAGAACTGGATGTACGACATCAAAAAGGTCGCCACCAGTTGATAGATCATGTCGCGTCCGATGCCGCCGAGACTGTAATTCCATTTGTTGCGCTTCAGCAGTTTCTTTTCGATGCTCAATACGTCCGAACCCATGTCTGCTTGCCTCCGTGTTTGAATTTGTGATGTCCGCAAAAGCAAAAACGCTTTCACGTCCCGCTTTTTCTATTATATCAATTTCCTTTGGAAAAACACAGACCGATTCAGACGATCGAAAGCGATTTATTTTCAATGTGATGGAACTTTCTATGGAAATTGTGGTATAGTGAAGAAGAAGGTGATGAAATGAAGAAAATAGTGTCACGCGCCGATCTGCTTGAACTGCGGCGGCTTCCGTTCGCGGTGGTGATCGCCAAAGGCCATACCTGCCCCGCCTGCATCCCGGTCGCCGAGCAGATCACTTCGGTCGTCAGTCGCTACCCGACAGTCCCGTGCTATGAAGTCATGATCGAGGATGTCCCGCAATTCCGAGGTGAATACCTCATCTTCACGGTTCCCACCGTCATCGTCCTGGAGACCGGACGCGAAGTGCTGCGTCAAGCCCGCTTCTTCAATTACGAAAAACTCGAATCCCTGCTCGCCTTCAAGACCCGTCAACCTGCTTGAAACTCGTCCGTGCAATCAACCGCGCGGACGTTTTTTTTCGGTTTTCCGATTGAGCGTCGCCGAGCGCATCTTTTGACATGGACCGAGCGGCTCGACTATAATGGGGAGTACCCAAGGGGGAACCACCCATGAACGATCCGATGAAGAACCAAACGCCCATGATATCGCCCGATGTCGCCGACACGAACCCGGTTGTCGACTTCTACTACTTCACCGACCCCGTCTGCTCGCATTGCTGGGCGTTGGAAGGCGTCATGAACCGCATCAAGCACGAATATGCGAACCATCTGAACGTCGTCACCGTGATGGGCGGCATGATGGAAAATGCCGCCAGTCCCGACGAAGCGGCGGAAATGGCGGAACATTGGTCGAAGATCGCCCTCTACTACAACATGCCGATCGACGGTAAACTCTGGACCGAAAGCACGCTTTCTTCCACCTGGCCGCCTTCCATCTGCTATCTCGTCCTCCGGGATCTCGATCCCGTCCGCGCCGCGCGGTTTTTGCGGCTCGTCCGCGAAGCCGCCTTCCTCGATCGGCGGGACGTCGGAACGCGCGACGTGCTCCGCGACCTGCTCACCGTCGTCGACGCCGATGCGGAATCGATCCTTGACGTCGCCTTTTCCGAAGCCGGCCGCAGTCTTTTGCTTTCGAACATGAAGCCGATGGTGGAGTTCGACATCACCGCTTTTCCGACGGTCGTGATCGTGAACCAGGCCGGTGAGGGCGTGAAAATCGTCGGCGTCCGCACCGCGGAAACGTACCGGAAGACGATCGAACGCATGTTGCCGCCCGGAACCGTCCTCACTTCGCAAGGAAGCGAACCGCTTGCGGATCTGCTCGACCGCATCCCGACGCTCTTTGACAACGAGGTCGAAAAAATCTACGAGATCAAGAAAGACGATTTTCTCGGTTTCATCGCCGCGAACCTGTCCGCCGGCACCTACGAGACCGGCGAACGGCTGGGCCATCGGTATGTCCGGCGGCCACTCAACTGACCACCATCATCCAAAAATTGAATCAAAAAGGAGATTCCCATGAACCAAACGATCGAAGCACTCAACCGCCAGGTCGCCGACTTCGGCGTCCTCTACGTCAAACTCCACAACTACCACTGGCTCGTCAACGGACCGCAGTTTTATCAGCTTCACATGCTCTTTGAGAAACTCTACGACGAAACCGCCGAGCGTCTCGACGAAATCGCCGAACGCATCCTGCAGATCGGCGGCGTTCCGCTCGCATCGCTGAAGGAATTTCTGGCCCGCACCGCGCTTCTGGAAGCCCGCGGAAACGAAACCCCGATCGAGATGATCAACCAGACCATCTACGACTTCACCACGGTGAACGAGGGTGTCCGCGCATCCCTCAAAACCGCTCAGGCCGAAGGCGATGAAAACACCGTCGATCTGTTGATCGGCATTTCGAGAAGCCTCGAGAAGCATCTTTGGATGCTCGGCGCGCTCGAAAAGTAGTCTTTCCGAATTGAAAAAAACGCACTTTTCGAAGTGCGTTTTTTGATGTCGAGAATCGATCATCCGTGCCCCATGACTTCGGCGATCGCCCAGAACATCACGAAGGCGCCGGTCAAAATGCAAAGCAGATTGATGACCGCGAAGTCCTTTTTCCAAAGGAGCGCAAGCAGTCCGAAGAAGAATCCGACGGTGGCGGACGCCCAAGCCAAAAGGAGTGGAATCGCCAGATAGAGCAATCCGAAAAACCCGTCCGGATGGCCCGCCGGTTCTTCGACCACGGCCGCCAGCAGATAGAACAGCGCAAGCATGAGAACGAACCCGGAGAGTCCCATGAGGGCGATCCAGCCTGGTTTCGTCCGAGGCAAAAACGTGCGTTTCATGAGAATCCCTTCCTTTTCGTCGTTACGCGAACACAACCTCCAGCTTGACCTCCGCGACTTTGGAGATCGTCGCGTGGATCGAGCAGTATTCGGCGCCGAGTTCGGCGCTTCGGCGAATGCCCTGTTCGTCGGATCCGCCCGTGATGACCATGTGGATCAGGACGTGATCGAGCGTCGGCGGAATCGTGTCGCGCTTGTGCCCGGAAATCGTCAGATCGGCTTTCTCCAAGGTCAGGCGTTTTTTTTGGACGATCGACAAAAACGTCGCATAAAAACACGAGCCGAGCGCCCCGAACAACAAGTTGTAGGGGGCGACGCCGCCTTCTGTCATGCCGATCGGGACGGTGCCCGAAGATACCGTCATCAAGCCCTTGAAGCCGTCCGCAAATTCCAGTTTGACCGATTCGACATCCATGTTGTTCCCCTTCCGGATTCCCCGGATCACATGCCGGCGGAATCGTCTCTTCTTTCATTGTACCGCAGAACGTCCCGGGCGTAAACCTTCGCCGTCGTTTCCAAGCACAAAAAGCGGCTTCCCGAGGGAAACCGCTTGCGAAGCAGGATGTCATTCGTTACTTGCCTTCGATGTAGCATTTCGAGAAGTCGATCGATCCGAGCACGGATCTGCCCCAGTTTCTTACATAGGACTGGACCATCAGGATGTCCGAATAGTAATAGATCGGGATGATCGGCATGTCGGCCATGAGCACGTCCATCGCCTCGTACAGTTTCGCAAAGTGGACGGCGGCGGTCGTCGCGCTGGAGGCTTCCGCCATCAGCGTGTCGAACGCCGTGCTTTCATAGTTCGGGTCGTTGTAGCCGTTGCCGGTGGTGAAGATCGCAAGCATGCCGGCGGGATCCATGAAGTCGGTGATCCAGCCGCCGCGGGCGATGTCGTACTCCCCGTCCCGGCGGGTGTTCTGGAAGATCGCCCAGTCCTGATTCTGGAGCGAGACCGCCACGCCAAGGGTGCTGTTCCAGGAAGCCTGGATCATTTCCCCGACGAGTTGATGACCCGAGCCGGTGTTGTAGAGGTAGACCTTGGCGGAGACGGCGGTCTGCAGTTGGGTAACGGTCATCCCCAGTTCGGCGGCGGCTTCCGCGAACAGCGTGACGGCTTCGTCATACATCGAGTCATCATCGGCGATGCCGTACGTTCCGGCAGTCATAGAGAAATCGTTTCCCTCATGGTCGATGAATCCCGGCGGAACGAATCCGGTGGCCGGGATCTGACCGGCGGAGAGGGCTTCGCAGATCGCCTCGCGGTCGATCGCATGGGTCAGGGCGAGCCGGAGTTTCACGTTCGCGCCGAAAAGCGGATCGTCCATGTTGAAATTGGCATAGTAGGTGCCGAGGAGCGGGAACACATACATCTCGGGGTTTTCCGCGATGAGAGCGGTGATCAGCGGCGAGGGAACGGATGGGATCACGTCGAGCTGGCCTTGCTGGAAGGCGATGTAGGCGGATGCCTCGTCATCGATGAACTCACCGTTGATCTGCGTCAGACCGACTTCGTCCGCATTCCAATAAAACTCGTTCTTGACGAGCGTCAGCCCGGCTCCGACGACATACTCCGAGAGAACGAAGGGGCCGTTTGAGACAACGATCTCGGGATCGATCGCCCAGGCGCCATGAGGCGCCGCTTCGACGGCGGATTCCTTGACCGGCATAAAGTGATAGAAACCGAGCAGCGAGACGATATAGTCGGTCGGCTGGAACAGTTCGATGACGAGCGTATGGTCATCCGGGGCAGAGATGCCGACGTCATCGAGCGATCCGCTGCCGAGCACGACGTCATAGGCGCCGATGATGTTCGTGTATCCCCAAATCCAGGAATACTCGCTGCCGGTATCGGGATCCATTCCGCGTTTCCAGGAATAGATGAAATCGGCGGCAGTAAGGTCGGATCCATCGCTCCACTGGGATTCTCTCAAGTGAAAGGTGACGGTCAGGCCGTCGATCGAAGATTCCCACGATGCGGCGATGCCGGGATAGACAATCCCGTTGACTTCGCGGACCAGGCCTTCGAAGGTCTGGTTGATGACGTCGCCGCCATCGCTCGCACCATTCAGGGTTGGGTCGATGGTCAGCGGCTCGGCACCGATGTTCCAATTCAGTTCGGTGACGGCGCGCCGGGTCGTCGTGGTGTCAGGTTGCGAGGTGGTCAGGACCGGAACCGTTGTTGTGACGGGAGGCTCGGTCACGGTTAGCGTGGTGAGCAGGCTTGCGGTCGTGACGGCTTCGCACGCCGCGAGCATCAGCGTGAGCAGAAAGAGAAACAGGGTCATCCATCTTCGTTTCATCCAAGGGACCTCCGTGATAGTTACATTATATCACAAGAAAAAACAAAGGAATACGCGCATATACGATTTGATGACGAGAACGGATCGGTTTTCTTTCATTCAAAAAAAAGCGGCTTCCCGAGGGAAACCGCTTGTGAATCTGGATGTCATTCGTTACTTGCCTTCGATGTAGACCTTCGTGAGGTCGATCGTGCCGAGGACGGATCTGCCCCAACCCTTGACATAGGATTGGACCATGAGGATATCCGAATAGTAATAAATCGGGATGATCGGCATATCGGCCATGAGGACGTCGAGGGCGTCGTACAGTTTCGCGAAGTGGACGGCGGCGGTCGTCGCGGCCGAAGCTTCGGCCATCAGCGTATTGTATGCGACGCTGTCATAGTTCGGATCGTTGTAGGCGTTGCCTTCCATGAAGATCGCGAGCATGCCGGCGGGATCCATGAAGTCGGTGAGCCAGCCGCCGCGGGCGATGTCATAGTCGCCATCCTTGCGGGAGTTCTGGAACGTTGCCCAGTCTTGATTCTCGAGGGTCACGTTGACGCCGAGATTGGTCGACCAGGAAGCCTGCATCATTTCACCGACGAGCTGATGGCTCGAGCTGGTGTTGTACATGTAGACATTCTCGGATACGGCGGTTCTCAGCTGGGCGACGGTCATGCCCAGTTCGGTCGCGGCCTCGGCGAACAGCGTGACGGCCTCGTCGTACATCGAGTCGTCGGCGGCGATGCCGTAGGTCCCGGCGGTGAGGGAGAAATCGGCACCGGTGTGATCGACGAAGCCTTCGGGAACGAATCCGGTCGCCGGGATTTGGCCGGCGGAGAGCGCTTCGCAAATCGCTTCGCGGTCGATCGAATAGGTCAGGGCAAGACGCAGTTTGGCATTGCCGCCAAGCAGCGGATCGTCCATGTTGAAGTTGGCATAATAGGTTCCGAGCAGAGCGAAGACGTAGAATTCTTCATCAACCGCTCTCAAGGCGGTGATCAGCGGGGCGGGGACCGTCGGGATGACGTCGAGTTGGCCTTGCTGATAAGCGATGTAGGCGGATGCGTCGTCGTCGATGAATTCGCCGTTGATCTTGGTGAGCGAGATTTCTTCAGCGTTCCAGTAGTTTTCGTTCTTCTCAAGCACAAGGCCCGAGCCGGGGGTGTACTCCGTCAGGACGAAGGGACCGTTGCAGACGACGAGAGCCGGGTCGATGGCCCAGGCGCCGCCATCCGGGTCGGCTTCGACAGCGGACTGTTTCACCGGGAGGAAGTGATAGAATCCAAGCAGCGAAACGATGTACTCGGTGCGTTGCAGCAGTTCGACGACAAGCGTGTTGTCATCCGGGGCGGAGATGCCGACGGCATCGAGTGCCTCGTCTTGCGTGAGACCCGTGGTATCGTCGAGTCCGTCGGAGTGGTCGATGCCGATGACATCGCCATCGTCGTTATACACCGTGCAGATTTCGGTACCATTGTCGCACTCGTCCGTCCAGTATATCGATTCGAGTGCGCCGACGATGTTCGTGTATTCCCAAATCCAGGAATACTCGCTGGCCGTTCTGAGGTCGAGTCCGCGTCTCCAGGAGTAGATGAAATCGGCTGCCGTGAAGTCGGAGCCGTCGCTCCACTTCGAGTCCCTCAGGGTGAAGGTGACCGTCAGGCCGTCCGCGGAGGTCGTCCAGGATTCGGCGATGCCGGGGGAGATGACGCCGTTGACTTCACGAATCAGGCCTTCGAAGGTCTGGTTGATGACGTCGCCGCCGTCGCTCGCACCATTCAAGGTCGGGTCGATGGTAAGCGGCTCAGCGCCGATGTTCCAGTTCAGTTCGGTGACACTCGCTGCGGTCGTGGTCGGGTTGCATGCAAACAAACCGAGGCCAAGCAAGAGCGTCAATGCGACAACAAATAGTTTCTTCATTTTTTACTCTCCTTTTCTCCTTTTAAGTCTTCTATCAATTAACCGCCGTAAAGCGCTTAATCCTTGATTGTTTCGCAGAAATGACAGGCGCAGAAATGGTCCGGCCGGATTTCGCGGAGGAGCGGTGTTTCGAATCCGCAGCGTTCTTGAACATATCGGCAACGGGGCGCGAACCGGCACCCGGGCTTCGGGTTGATCGGGCTGCCGATGTCGCCTTTAAGCATGATCCGCGTATCGGAGACCTTCTTGTGCGGGTTCGCGATCGGGATCGACGACAACAGCGATTTCGTGTACGGATGCAGCGGATTCATATACAGCTCGTCGCTTCCGGCGATCTCGGCCATCTTGCCGAGATACATGACGCCGATGCGGTCGCTGATGTGGCGGACCATCGACAGATCGTGCGCGATGAAGAGGTAGGTGAGGCCGTATTCCTTCTGAAGGTCTTCGAGCATGTTCACGACCTGCGCCTGGATTGACACGTCGAGGGCGGAGATCGGTTCGTCGCAGATGATCATTTCGGGATCGACCGCAAGCGACCGGGCGATGCCGATGCGCTGACGCTGGCCGCCCGAGAACTCGTGCGGATAACGGCTCGCATGCTCGCGCTTGAGGCCGACGCGCTCAAGCATCTGGTAGACGCGTTCCTGCATTTCGTCGCCGGAAGCGATGTTGTGCACCTTCATGCCCTCGGCGACGATGTCGGTGATGGTCATGCGGGTGTTGAGCGAGGCGTAGGGGTCCTGGAAAATCATCTGGATGCGTTTGCGGAACGGCCGGAGCTCGCGCTGCGAAAGCGTTGCGAGGTCGACGCCGTCAAAGAGGATGCTGCCGTCGGTCGGCGTATAGAGGCGGGCGATCGTGCGTCCCGTGGTCGTCTTTCCGCATCCGGATTCGCCGACGAGGCCGAAGGTCTCCCCCTTGTAAATGTCGAAGTCGATGCCGTCGACGGCGGCGATGATCCCCGGACCGGTCGGGGTCGAGGTGTGAAAGTACTTGGTCAGGTTGCGGACCGACAACAGCGGCGTGCGCTTTTCGTCACTCATGAACGGATTCCTCCTCCACCTGCACGAAGCCTTCGACGACCGGCGCGCCTTTATGGTGCAGCCAGCAGGATGCGGAATGGGTGTCGGACAGGGTGTAGAGCGGCGCGGCCTCGCGGACGCAGATTCCCATCGCATACGGACAGCGCGGCGAGAACGGACAACCGGACGGTGGCTTGAGCAGGTCGGGTGGCGTGCCTTCGATCGGTACGAGACGCTTCCGCTCGCCGGTGACGTCACGCGGGATCGATTTCAGGAGTCCGAGCGTGTAGGGGTGCTGCGGCGAATCGAAGAGTTCGAAAACCGACGCCTTCTCCATCAGCATGCCGCCGTACATCACGTTGACCTTGTTGCAGACTTCCGAGACGACGCCGAGATCGTGCGTGATCAGGATGATCGAGGAATGGAGCTGATTCTTCAGCCGCACCATCAGGTCGAGGATCTGGGCCTGGATGGTCACGTCGAGGGCGGTGGTCGGTTCGTCGGCGATGAGAATTTTCGGGCTACAGGAAATCGCCATCGCGATCATGGCGCGCTGGCGCATGCCGCCGGAGAACTGGTGCGGGTAGTTTTTGATGCGGATCTCCGGTTCGGGGATACCGACCATCTGGAGCAGTTCGATGGCGCGGGCGTGGGCCTGGTCCTTGTCGAGATCGGTATGACGACGGATCACTTCGATCAGCTGGTTGCCGATCGTGTATACGGGATTGAGCGAGGTCATCGGGTCCTGGAAGATCATCGAGATCTCTTTGCCGCGGTACTCGTTCATTTCGGCGTCGGAAAGTTTCGTCAGTTCCTGTCCCATGAACAGGATGCTGCCGCCGGAAACGCGGCCGGGCTCGTCGACGAGGCCCATGATGGACATCGCCGTGACGCTCTTGCCGGATCCGGATTCGCCGACGATGCCGAGTACGTCGCCTTGGTTGACTTCGAAGGAGATGCCGCGAACGGCCTGGACTTCGCCCATGTGGGTGTAGAACGTCGTGCGCAGATTCTTGACGTCAAGGATGGTATTGGACATCGGGATCATCCTTTCCGTAACCGCGGGTCGAGTGCGGACCGCAGTCCGTCGCCCAGGAAGTTGAATGCCAACATCATGAGCGCAATCATGAGTGCCGGTGCGAGCAGTTGGAACGGGTAGGTCTGGATCGCGTCGAGTGCGTCGTTGCACAGTGTTCCGAGCGAGGCGAGCGGCGCGGAGATGCCGAGACCGATGAACGACAGGAACGACTCCGTGAAGACCGCCGTCGGAATCATCATCGTGAGGGCGACGAGAATCGGACCCATCGCATTGGGAATCAGATGACGCCAGATGATGACCGGCTGCGAGACGCCGAGCATCCGCGCGGCGAGGACGTATTCCTGTTCCTTGAGCGATAACACCTGGCCCCGGACAAGGCGGGCCATGCCGACCCAGTAGAAGAGACCGAGCGTCAAGATGATCGTGCCGAGTCCTTTGTTGTCGATGATGACCATGATCAAAATGACATAGAGGAGGAGCGGGATCGAGTCGATGATGTCGACGATGCGCATCATCAGATTGTCGAGCCAGCTGCCGGCCATGCCGGCGATGGCGCCGTAGGTGACGCCGATGACGAGACTGAACAGAGCGGCGAAGAGCGCGACTTCCAGAGAAATACGGGCGCCGTACATGATGCGCGTGAGGACGTCGCGACCGACATTGTCGGATCCGAGCGGATAACTCTTGTTCGAAGTGACCTTGTATGGCACCTTGTATTCGACGCCGCGGAAAGTGATGGAGTAGTCGATATTCTCATCGGCGAGTTCATCGAGCAGTTTATAGGAGTAGTCGACCATCACGTCCTCGCCCTCGTAGTCGAAGTGGAACTGCTTGTTGGCAAAATCAAACCCCGACTGATCGAGCCGATAAAGGAACGTCCCATCCGGTTCGACGACGATCATCCGGTATGCAGGCGTGAGGTAAACATAAAGATCGGTGCTGATTTCATACACTTCAACACGCAGCGGCGTGTTCGCGAAATCCGTATGTTGTTCGGCGAATTCGTAATCGGTGAAACTCGGACCGAAGAGGGCGAACAGGGAAATGAGGATGACGCCGATGAGTCCGGCGATCGCCATCTTGTTCTTCTTGAGGCGTCGCCATGTATCGGCCCAGTAGGTCAGCGCTTCGCGGATTTGTTCCTTGTCGGTCTTGCGGGAACTGTCAAGGAAATCGAAATCATTCTGCTGATAGCCCATGTCATTCACTCTTCTTTCCGAGACGGATGCGTGGGTCGATCAAGGAATAAGCAACGTCGACGAGCAGGACCATGATGACGTACAGAACGGCGAAGAAGACGGTGGATCCGATGATCATCGTGTAGTCGCGGTCGTTGACGCTTTGTACAAAGTATTTGCCGATGCCCGGAATCGTGAAGACCTTCTCGACCACGAATGAACCCGTCAGAATCGCCGCGACCATCGGACCGAGATACGTGACCACCGGAATCAAGGCGTTTTTGAGGGCGTGTTTGTAGATGACTTTGAAGCGGGAAAGACCGTTCGCGCGGGCGGTGCGGATGTAGTCCTGCCGCATGACTTCAAGCATCGATGAACGGGTCAGGCGGGAAACGAAGGCAAGTGAATATCCCACCAGCGCGAGCACCGGACCGATATAGGAGGAAGGTCGTTCGAGACCGAACGCGTCGACCCACTGGAGGACACCGGCGAAGATGTAGATGAAGAGGGCGGCAACGACGAACGACGGAATCGTGACGCCGAGGGTGGCGATGAACATCACGAAATAATCAGCCGGCTTGTTCTGCCGGAGCGCCGATACAATGCCGACGGGAATCCCGACCAAAATGATGATGATGATCGCCATCAAGCCGATCTTGGCGCTGATTGGGAAGCCGAGGAGGATCAGTTCCTCGACCTCGAAGCCGGTGCGCCGGAACGACGGACCGAGGTTAAAGGTAGCCAGTCCGACCATATAGTCGAAGTACTGTTTGAGGATCGGGTCGTTTAGATGGTACTTCTCGTTCAACGCGGCGATGATTTCATCCGGCAACGGACGTTCCCGCGAGAAGGGTCCTCCCGGAATCGCATGCATCATGAAGAATGTGACG
>Ga0209417_1003691_pt1 | contig 19869 bp, 15 predicted proteins | sample RifGroF2_FD_184002 | JGI IMG/M metagenome (GOLD analysis project Ga0209417, IMG submission 184002) | Groundwater microbial communities from Rifle, Colorado, USA - Groundwater F2 (SPAdes) (version 2) | ecosystem: Environmental > Aquatic > Deep subsurface > Groundwater | place: Rifle, Colorado... | reverse complement strand
CCTTTTTATAGTTCGCATTACTTTTCACTAACTTCAAGAAATTTGGATTTTCATGTATCAAATTCATTATCTGATCTATAATGATATACCCACAATCTGGGTATCTTTTCATATTAAAATCGTGATTTGGTTCGACGTTGAGTTTATATGTAGTGAAGTCAGTCATTGCTACCACGAATAATTGATCAAAAGTATCGTCTATGCAGCGTGTTGTCATGCTAACTATCCGATCTAATGATCCAAAGATATCAATAGGACGTAAACTTAACATTTCCTTGTGTGGCAAGATGTATCTGCGCATAATTTCATGTGAAACATAAAGATTGAAATCTTCGAGCATTTCATCGTCGCAGTTTATTTTTGAATGACTTACACCCAATAATATTTTCAAGAATGAATGCATTTCACGCTGGACTGTAGATATGATTGTTCCGTTAATGATTGCAAACATCATCTTTGGTTTTTCCTGTTCAAATGACGGGTGATTAATGAATGACAACACGTCGATGTCCAACATTTTGTTGTAAGAAACAATCTGATCGGTGGAATCTTTCATTGTCATGTTGCGTGATAATGTTATAGCTCTATTCACGAGTTCATCGGGGTTCAAATTTCTCAGGTCACAATCCAAACAATTACGAATACCCACACGATTTAAATGTGTATTTGTGCTTGCTCGCGATTCAAAACAATATAATATCACAAGATCGAGATATGTCAAATTAGAATCATCAAATGGTGATTTTTCGGAATAATCGAATCCTGTTTCATGGCAATTATTTATGTTCAAATATTTTTGTATTAAATGCTTTCTGTTAACTTGTTCTTTAGGAACGAATTTGGATTCTATCATGTCAAATAATTCGTAACTAAACGGTATGAAGTCATTTTCTGTGACCTTTGGTGCGAAATAATTCATGTATATCAATAAAGAGAATATGGAAGCGTGGATTTTATCCTCGTCGCCGGTCAAAATGGCATATAATATATATAATTCAGACATGATATCTAAAATTATAGATGCACCACATGATGTTGACATAACAGTATGATGTTTATATTTTTTATCCCCTTCTTCGATTCGACTCGACGAATAACTCCCAAGTATATATGGAAAATTATCGAATAATTCTCCTTCATATTTCAGATGATCTGATGTTGATATAGGATAAACCGATTTTAGTCGATATATTTTTGATGGTGACTTCTTGGTTGTGATTTCAATGAATGGTAACAATAAATTCACTAATTCATCATAATATTCGGGTGTATAATTAGGATCACCTAAATGTTGTGTTGATAGCATTAAATTATGAGATCTAAAATATGTGGCGTAGAATTCCATTTGAACGAATAAATAAAAATAACTTATCGTAACTCATCGTTTACTCACGATATTTGAATTCCCCGAATACTTCTTGAATATATTTTATGGATGACATTACACGTTCTTTAGCATTAGATTTCAAATCATCCAGAAGTTCTGGATGGTTATTATAATACTTCAATTTCTTTATGAAATGAGCCACGCCAAAACCTTTATAGAATTCATCTTCGGTTGGTAATCGATGATATGTGTTGTGAAATTCTTTGCAAATAGCTAATTTGGTTTCATTATCCATTTTAACTTTTTGTCTTTCAGTTCCTAGTTTTACATTCAGAACCTTTTCAGCAAATAATCGTTGAGGATGAGCTAGCTGTAAAGATTTAAGTTTATTCAGAAAATCACCAACCGGCACTGTAATATCACCTAATTTACCACCATTGAATACCTCGTCTACTTCGGGTAATCTGGATTTTTGAATTTGAAATCTTGTTAGCGATATCATGTATTCGTTGAACTTAGGAATCATTTTATACTCTTTGTCAATGTGGAACACGTTCTTGACGATGCATTTGATTGATTCTGTCCATTTACCTTCCAAAACTTGTTTCACAAATTCTCCAATGTTAAACATCTTACCTTTGTTAAATGCATCATTCATTTTTTCATTTTCATCTGGTAATCGACAATTATCCTTGAAAAACTTCTTACAAAGATCAATCATGTGTCCCATTGATGAAACTTGATTCACAGAAATTAATAACGATGGATGTGGAGGCACCTGTTGTCGTGGAATTTCGATTTGTGGAATTGGATGATTTGATATCGGTATTGGTGTGTGATCGAATTCTTCATATTGATGTGGAATATCTATAAAATCAGTGTCCGATACTTGGAAATCTTCTATCATTAAGTCTTGAAGCTCCATTTGATCGAATGAATAAAAATAATTCATCAACTAATGATACGTTATTTTTATTTGCTTGGTCAAAATGATTAATGAAGGACCTATATTTGATCTAATTAATAGTGTTGGTGTTGAAAAATACAATTCTTTTGCGAACGCTTTTGAAAGTAGAGGTTTTGGTGCCATCGCTGAAAGTGATATGAGCACTGGAGATCAAATGTTATGTTTCATGAAATATATGACAGAACAAGTGGGTGATATCAAACCTGAAGATTACAAAGATAGCAATGAATTTGCAATGAATGTTATTGGAAAAAAGTTTTCTAAAAGTGATCCCAAAACCTCCATGGGGTTAGCATATTACACAAAGGGAATAACAGTTTTGAATTGCATGATTTCAGGTGACAGACATTACGAATACGAACAAGAAATATTAAATGATGTATTCATGAATGGTCTTAATCCTAATGGTCATATGAGTCATTTTATATTATTGGGAATTGCACTTGGTGATGTGGAAATATTTAGAAGGTTATTCTCGCTCGGTGTTATTGAAGAATTGTTGCTAGAACATTCAGAAAGATTAGCTGAAGCATTTACTGAAAGTGCTAAGTCTGTTAACGTGAAGCCCAAAATACCTTTTGATATGTCGGAAGTTGAAAATATATCATCAGTTGAAGGGCTGGATGCATTGATGAATAAAGTCGTTAACAACAACTCGAATTGTTTCCAATATAGAAGCACATTTGATATTAAAGGACCTATTCACTATAAGATTCCTGTCGAAGTATTTAAATTGTTAGAACAAGCAAATATGATTTACACCATTGAATTTGTAAGTTTATGTCTCGTGTTCAACCACGAAGATACAGAATTCGTAAATTACTGCGTTGAAAATTATGAACCAATGATTTCAAGACCTTTAATGTCATACTTCACGAAATTCAATGTTGTGATAACCGACGACAAAGTCGGCGTCCGCTCTGCGTCCGACGATGAAATTAATTACTTACATTTGTTGGCTGTATTGAAAAATGTTCCATATGAAGATTTGATGTAAAAATAAAACGATCAACCATTTATCATAGCCGATATAATCCGCAACCTCTTTTCCGTTCGACTTGTTGGTCGAATATTATTTTTAAATCTTGAAATTCAACTTCTTCAGAATACGATCCGGAACTCAAATTGTTTATGAATTCCAAATCATATTCATCTAAATCTATGTGGTTGTCGTGAAAATCTACGGTGGACACATCTTCTATGTTAACGATATAGTTATTCACCTGCTTATAGTCAATAGACGGTAACTTTCCATATTTGAGATATATCACGAGCGGTATTATCACAATCGTATTTTCAATTGATTTAATGCTATTAGATTCATGAATGATAATACGTAATAAATATTGTTTATATACGATGTCTTGTATATCATCAGTCGCCCGCTTCGATAATTTAGAAGATGTCGTAAATAAATATAAATCATGTATATTAAATGCAACATCGAAGAATTGGCATGATTTCCCAGATAATGATATATCTTTGAATCCTATTTTTATATTCGAAATTGTTTCGTTATTCATGACATCATCACCGACTAACATTATCAACTTTATAATTTTGTATATGATTCTTAAATTTTGATTACCAATAAGCTTAATAATACAGCACGTATTCATCCACACAGTTTCTTTAATTATATTTTTACAGTCGGAACCGAATCTGACTTCCAACAATGAATACAATGTTTTAAATACTTTGTGTTTCAGTTCAACATCGATAATACCATAATCGAGAAAATCAGATGTGGAATATAACTCTTCCGGTGGTAACTTGAAATATTTGAAACAATACGAGAGGTAATCATGATATAGAGATACAATTCTAATTCTAAGTTGGGATGATTTGAAATTCACTTCTTTCATTAAATTCCTTATATCCCGATCAACATCATATGTATAATTATCCGGTATGTTTTTATACTTCAAAATCTGATAGTAAGCATTTTCCTCTTTCGTATATTTGGGATTGAATACATTATATTCAAAATCATTCATCGTTGAATTTCCGTTCGTTCTCATACCAAACAGATGTTCACAAATCTTCACATATGTATTGAGTATCAATACAGGATGCTTACGATCAAAAATCGAAGATATAAAATTGAATGAATCGTAAACATATTCATGAATTGGAATGAACTTTGAAATATATTTCAATCGTTCCATAAGTTCGTGAGTTTTAACCTTAAAAATTTTGAATGATTTAAGTTTCTCGAGAATAAATTCGTTGACGGAATTGGTGATGCAATATATAACCGACGCATATTTATAATCTGCATATTTCATATGACAAAGTAAAGTGTATATATTGTAGTCAAGTTTGTCATCTAACAACAAAGTTGGCATCCGCTTCGCGTCTGATTTTGAAATACCATGATTACCAATTACAAAGCCACGTTCAGCAAATATTATTTCGTATATTGCTTCGATTAAATCAACACCGATAATATCATCGAGATCACCTTCATCAGTGATGAAGTCTTCAACCGTGATGTCTGTTGGAAACTTTAATTTCGATATTTCCTTGCCAAGTTTGTTTACGAATATGAATAAGCTTATTTCAAGAGTATTAACATTATCGAAGAAATCGATATTCACATTTCTACCGTTGGAGTTCATGGTATTAATTACGTCATTCTGGAATTTCTTGCGACACGTAGGATATTCACGAATCGAATTCATTAATTTATTTGTATCAATCACGTCGGGAATATATCCGTGTTCGAATATGTCGGTTATTATTTTTACATATATAATTTCTTCATCCGTGATGTTCTTTGAAAATCTTGAATTATCAGAATGACGGTATGTATTTCTAATCGTTGATGTTAATAATTTACTTGGTTTTTTATTGTCAGTGACTCCAAATTTCAACAATTGACAATGATCATTTTCATCCTTCGACAACTTTGGATGAAGAGTATCGAATTCAATTTCTTCATATATTTTGGGTGGAATGTTCATTTATAATTGAATCGAAACATAAAAATAATCTTTCGTGCTCAAATCATAAATTTTCATAGACAGCCGACCAATCGGTTTGAAATTCAGGATTGTGAAAGAAGAAATTAATTAATAATGATATTGGATCATAAATGTTATATTTGACATCGAAGTTTATAAATCGAGTCTGCGAATCATTTAGTTGTAACATTGTAATGATCATGTTTTTATAATCGTTACGATCATATGAGACGTCGCGGCTTGAATGTGCTATTTCCCGCATGTAATGCTCAGTGAAAAATCCGTATGGCACGTAACCATATTCCATCACAAATATTACGTGTAAGCATTTAAAGTTTGGACCACCAAATCCTAATGATGAAAACAACAAGCATAATACAAGTTGTTTATACTTGTTGTTTATGCTTGTTGTTTTCGAGCGATACTTTTCCTTCTTGATTCTTATGTTCGTGATGAATTCATATATGTCATATATGTCAAATATATCTGATTCAATCGGAACTTGTAACGCTCTGTAACATGAATTTCGTATCAAAGAACCTATATGTAAATTCATTATATGCTGATCTTTGAATATGTTTTCACCAACTAGACCAATAATTGAAAATAACGTAGCTAAATTATTGCGGTAATAATTGACTGAGAATAATATATATTGTTTCTTGAGATCATCGATGAAAGATTCTTGAAAACCTTTTTCGAGAAATACATCTCTAAATTTTACCTCTAATAATTCACTCACGCTTTCGAAGAGTTGTATTGGTGCTGAACTGCGATTCGTGTTATTAAAATCTATCTTGATATTACTTGGTGTGTGTTCATGATTGTAACAATAAATAAGATACCTCGAAATATCATTATGTTGCTCGTTCGTTTCAGAATGTATTACTTTGTTTCTTTGTTCGGATAAACTTGGATCGAAAAATCCCACATTTCCAGCCTCGCGTATGCTTAATAATTCAAAATACTCAGGTATATGTTTATATTTTTTTATTTGCCATTTCGCATTTTCATAGGCAGACATCTTCTGGTTATATTTATCATATTCAATTGTGTTGTAATCTAAATCTTCAAAATGTCCCGACACAAATTTACGATATTCAATAATTCGATTATATATTTCTGCAAATGATATCATCTTGAAATCATCAAATATATATTCTACGATTTCAAGTGTGTTGGAAGGATACCATGGAAAGATATATTTCGTTACATCATAAATTTTAATCAGTTGTTCACGTTCAACGAATAGATGGTCACGTTCAAATTCGTAGCACGTATCAAATAAGATAGGATACATTATAAATGTTCCGTTAGAAATAGGCTCGGAACACAAAGCACAACATAACTTGATATAATTGTCATTAGTTGGTAATTCTTTCGGATCGAAAAAGTGAATGAAATCTAAGGAATGAAATGAATATTGGTTCACTGGAACACAGAGTTTATCAAGTCCTGCCGTGTTAATTATTGTTTCAAAATCATTGTTTGTATGTCTCATCAACATAACAATTAGTGATATCGGATTTAAAAAATTCATATCTTGTAAATAAGTCAGATTTTTAGCGATTCTGTCGATGATACCCAACGGACAATCGGGATACAATTCCATCACCTGATTACGAACTTCAACTTCGATTGTTTCGCAGAATTTATTGCAGAACTGACTTTTAAGTATACAACTATAACGAAGGAAATACTCCCTCAATGAGTTTGATTGTCTGATGTATTTAATGTCTCGATTATGTATACAAGCGATGAATTCTTTGAGTCCTTCGTCTAATAATTTCACGTTCGTATACAAACCCATTTCATCATAGTTCAAACTCAATTTTTCAGAATTGATATGTGAAATAACTGTTTGCACATTCATAGTTGAATCGAAACATAAAAATAATCTTTCATCTGTTAATTCCATTCCGAAAATAGCAACACAAATTCTGCGTATGTTATTTTTTGATTGATGAGTGTTCCAATAGTGTCCTTATAACTTTCTATTTTGTGTTCTTCGATTTCGAGGAACAAATTGTATTTCAATATGAATGCTAATAACTTTTTCACGTTGATTAATTCTGAATATTTCACATATCTATGATTTACGAATTCCTTCTCATTCTTTATGTAATATGAACAGAAGAGGAACATAATTTTTCTATGAACGATGTCCTCATTCATAATAATTCGTAGATACGTGACTTTTAGATCATGTAATTCATCATATTCATGTCCGAACTTGCGTTCGGACAATTCGACAAAGTCTTCATGTTCGATATCTAATTCTTGACACGTAACGAATTTATACAGATCGAATACATTTAATTCAAACATTATATTTCTATTTATGTCGTATACCCGATGTCTTTCAGTCATAGTGCGAGTTTCCTTGATGATGTTTCTTCCAACGAATGATATGATTACAATCGAATACGATATCGCGCTCGTGATAATTGTTGATCTAATTAATCCCTTACATTTGCATTCATTAATAACACTACTAGGATAATTATTAATTTCATAAGTAGTTATCATAGAACTACAGAACGCATCTATTATATATTCATCTTTTATGTCGTTCAACGTGTAAACACCGAGAACATGAGGTATATCGTGTTCGGCAATACAATATTTGAGATAATTCACCGCATAATCGAAGTCCGTCATGGGATCAGATTTAAGTGTGTCGGTTTTTATATAATATTTTCCGTCCTGTTCGTTTTTGTATACTATCGGGTCATTTTCGTTCGGCTGAACATTAAATTTGTATTTTTGCCAAAGTTTTTTGAGACGATTTCCATCAATACTGTGATCACAATATTTCAAATTAACAAATTCATCGAAATTATTCAAAATATGAGTTGCATGGAGTGGAGTCATACTAATATTATCTTTGCTCATATCAAACATCCAATTTAACTTAAACATGAACGTGTCATCAAAATCGTATATAAATTTCATGCTATCCACTACTTCGTATACAGATTTTAACAGATGATTTAATTCTCCACACCAAAATGATGATATTGGATGGTCTCCGAATTTCAAATATGACATCATCGATATTATCCCGGGAGATTCGTTTAAATATTTATCTAAACATGTCAGTATATGTAACATCCATAATCCCATGTCGTGTGATTGGTCATTGACAACGAAGTGCCCGAACGCAAGGTCGACAACACCTATGCGTATATCTGTTATGTATTCATATATTATGCATGGTGTTATCAATGTTTTTAAATTATCATCCAACGTCAAATACTCCACCGAAATTATTACTTCCAAGTCGCTCGATGTTATTCCATGTATAAAGTCGTTCTGAAACATATCTTTCCCGATATAAATCGTAAACATGATCATTAATATGATATATCTATTGAAGGGATCCGATGTACGTCTCAAATATATTGGTTCATTAGCGTTTAATGTTTTTATTTTCGTTCTCTCAGTTATAGCGTCGAGGAATATGTTAATTGCTTCTAAATACTTATAATCTTCGAAATATTCTGGTCTCCATCCATGATCCGTCATGCGAAATATGGGAGTAATTATTGATAAACGTGATAATATCTCCTTTAATTGTTCCATATTTTTAAGTTCGAAATTATCAGGGAAACGTTTATACTTGTAACAATATTCTAAACATTTCTGTATATGTGTATTTGAACACATATTTCCTTGAAAATAATAGCCATCACTATATATGTTGGTTTCTCTGAAAATATCGAAGTTCATTAATCCTCTTTCTTTCATATACATTGGGTGTGTTCCGAATTTCAGGACGTGGAATTTCACATTCATTTCACCTGAAATTCTTGAATCATAAACATCTTGTTTTAATTCTTTGAATATTTTTATGTCATCTGCTTCTATAGACTTAATCATTGAAATGAAATATAAAAATAAATCATCGTGATTGCTTATTGCTCTGTGTCTGAATTACTTATTTCATTCGTAATACTGTCGTTCAAACTGCTATCGCTACTCATTACATTTGGATCTTCCATAATTAATAATTCTTCATCGAATACTTCTTTGATAGTTTCAAATGTTTCACCGAATAATCCAACTGCTATTTTTTGTAATCCGGATGGTGTCACTTCTTTTCTGTTGCTGGGTGGAATGTAATTTTCATATCCGAACCATTTAAATAATAAATCAGTGATCATCTTATCAGTGCATGGCGTAAATTCAATGGAATGAAATCTTCGACGAAGCGATGTATCTAATTCTAATCTGTGATTTGTTGTGAGTATCACAATTCTTCCATCTGGTTCTCGAACACCATCAAGTAATTCTAAAATGAAACCAAGGGATAATTTACCATTAAATCCTGTATTTCCTTTTGTTCTTTCACGAAGTATGCCAATTGTGTCGGCTTCTTCAAATAAATATATTGAATCATCGTCTTCTTTGTCAAATATTTTTGCTAATTCCTCATCAGATTCGATTTGTGATAATTTAATTGATATAACCTTTTTCTTGGTTAGATTTGCAATTGCTCGAACAAATGAAGTTTTACCACATCCGGGTTTTCCATAAAGTAGGAAGTTACATGTATATTGCATTCCGTGAGCATGATATTTATCTCTACCATTTACAAAGTCTGTGACAATTTTAGCAGCATTATTTTTAGTTGCGAAAACCAAATGATCTAATGTCGTGTGAATTGTTATTGTCTTTTCATTAACTTCGAATACTCGTTCGAATTTTGGCTCAACTTTCTTCTCAATGATTATCCTATCACGTGGATATGCATAATCTTCGTAACGCATTCGATTCCTCCTTCTTCGAGAATGTATTTTGATATCTGTTTCAGTTTTCTTATCTTTCGATTCCTCGACATTCTCAGTGGATATGATTTTATGTGCTTTAGGATCTTCTTTTTCATCTTCACTTTCATATTCGTATCTATGTGATCTATCTTCTTTTCGTTCCTCAGGTTTTATTTCCTTGAGCACTAATCTGTATTCCCGATACTTAACAGTCGTCGCGGTTTTATCAATAACAACCGGTTCTTCCGGTGGAACATATAAATCGGATAGGAATTTAATAATTTCTGGTCCCGACATTGTATCTGAAGATATTTTTGCTTCTCTTGTTTTATATTTGTATATCCACAAGTGTTCATGAATTTGTCTCGGTGTGTCTGTGACATCCAAATGATACACCTTATGTGTTACATTATAAGTTGCTTTATAATATGTATTATTCAAATTGTGTTCAAATAGAAATTGATACAAATGCCTATACGTGGTAATCGGAAGATTAAATTGAATAGTGTTTCCTTCATCGAATAATGATAGAGATTCATTTTCTTGTTGATTCACCAAGGATAATATCTCATGTGTCTTCAATTTATCGCTGAATAGTTTGATTTTCTTCCCGACAGATTGAATCCAAACAAATTCATCGATCTTCAAAACATCATTCGGATTTAAATTGATAGTTATATTGCCATTATTAACGATTACGGGAATATTATAAGTCTTCTGTTGAATTTCTAAGTATCTAGCGAATTTCGAATCTACATTTTCTGAATCATAATACACAATACCTAATGGATTAGTTGGATAAGGTAAAAACCAAGTTGAAGATGCTGTTAATATGTAATCTGAGAATTTGATACCTATGTGTGTTAATATAGATTTACTTACACTTATAGCAACATTTCCCAATATATCTTTTGTATTTCTAACCTCCAAGTTACCTTCCGACGTGGATTTCTGAATGTCTTTAACCATTGAACCAACCAATTCAGATATAACTTTATCTTTCGGAGTATCACTCATTTAAACGATCACGGAAAAAACCACTTATCATTTGTGATAATTTATTATTTTTATCATCGTAACTTACAATGATAAATGATAAGAATGTTGTTGAATCAACGTATCAACGATTCTTACTAACTGGTGAAAGGGATAAAAATATGGATGATGCAATCATTGAATATGTTTCAGAACACAAGAAATACAAAACTGAATTGATAATTCTTGGTCTTAATGATGTAAATTTCTTGAAACGTCTCGATGAAATTAAGATGCTGGATGATTTCAGGGATTGGTCTGAGACGTTATTTGTTAGTATTCAATCACTTGCCTTAAGATTTTCATTGAGAAATACTGGCTTCATGGATTGTTTGTGGATGTTTTGGTTTGAATATTACGATGAGATTTCCGAATATAGATCATTATTTTCAATTGAATCTTTCATCTTCCTCGAACACAAAGAATTAATTGATAAATTCATGCTGAACATATGTCTGGCAGATAATTATGACAATGAAGAATTCGTGGCTTGTTGTTTTGAAAAATACAATTCGATGATAAACAAGGATTTGAAATTCTACTTCACAAAGGACAAACAACATTATGTTGAGAACATGTTGTTTTGGAATGGCATTTATCACAGAGATTATAATTTCATTTGCATTATCGCAGCAAAGATGAAAAGTCAGATATATCAACCACAATGCACATACATAGATTTAATGTTCAAATTGCTACCTCGAGATGATCCTGGATTATTATCTTTCATGTATCGAATGAAAATTATCACGAAGGATGCGTTATATCCATATAGTCACATATTTTCTAGTCCGTCATTCAAAAAGAAACTCGCTAAAGACTTAACATATGGATATTCACATATATCATTCCAAGTTTCGGATGATGAAGATTATGAACACAAGCGACTTGAAAAATTAAATGCTGAATTTCCAACTCCGGGAGTTCTTCAATGAACACTTTGAATGAATAGGTGATAATTATTTTTACAATCAAAACATGATTTCAAATTTCTACATCTCAGTCGGCGCATATCTTAATAAAACACCAACGGAATTATTAGATATAACATACCGAGAATTAGTTCTAAAATATCCGCATGACCAAGAAGGCTTCGCAAAACCAATAATTGAATCTGAAGAATATGAACGCTTCCTTGAAAATATATGTGAAAATCTTAAACCAGAAAACAATCCCAAGGTATCATTCTTGCAGTATTACTTTTTAGAATCCGAACTCAAAAAGCTAAACATTGATCCGAATGCTAAGATGACTGATGATGAAATATCCACATTAAACAAGAACTTCAAAATTAGACTTTTAACCTACAACGACCCAAATTTCGACGCGTGGTTTAATTGTGCGAACAACTTAACGAGTGCTTTACAAGACATAGTTCGAGGTCAACACGTGAGTGTGGAATCTGAAATTTTAAATGATCTGTTCGTGAATTCACTTGAAAACGTTGCGCGCTCTTACACTATCAACTTATTAATTATAGCATTAAGTAATATAAAAATATTTAAAACATTATATTCATTGGATTTAATAAATGGGTTGATAACAAATGAAATTGAAATTTTGAGGGATTTAATCACACTTGAGTCTTTTAAATTCGTAATCGGGCAGAAGAAGGTGGATAATTATTTACATGACAGAACTGCTTCGTATCCACATTTAGGATTGGAAGTCGGATATAAAATAACTGTGGAAATCGAAGTATTTAAAATATTAGAACGTGAATTTGTGGATCAAAAATATTGGAGACACATTTTGAATTTAAGTCTCGCTCTCAATTTTGAAGATTTAGAATTTGTGAATTATTGTATCGAGAATTATCGAGAATTAATAGCTGACGAATTAATGTTATACATCACGAAAGACTCGAAATATTTATGTCAGGTTACCATATATTGGTTGTCGTATGATGGATGTGTTAATAATATGCTTCATATTATAGCTGCCAAACGTAAAATTACATATGTCGAATTACTGGTTGAAATAATAGGCGTCATGTTTCCACTTGAAACAGTTGATATTAATCCTTGGCTGGTATGTTTTATGTTGAAAACTAATATGTTCGTGATACCTGGTAAAGCGGATATATCAAAACGTGAATTCTTACTCCATATTGCACACATACGCAAAGCTGAGTTATCGGAATCGGATAAGGAAAAAATAAGAAACATAATGGGCATAATAGGTGAAGGAATACATTATGAAAAATAAGTAAGTGTTTTAATATTATTTTTCTACCACTCGTAATCCAAGAACTCAGATGCTTTCGTTGTTGCGTTTAATTTAATGTTTCCGTTATCCAACACATTAAAGCATTTAACTAAGTCGGGCTGATTTGGTGGATCATTTTCATCATTTAGTTTGAAAGTGTTATACAAATATACTTTGTTGGCTTCTTTGCAATGTTGTCGAATAGTTTTCGAATCCATAATGAAATATTGAGTGCGTTTTTGGTTATAAGCTCGAACGTATATATCTGAAAGTGCATCGGCAATTATTATTATCAAAACTTTTGGATGAATAGCTATGAAATTATATAATGTTGTAACTATGTCTTTGAGATATTCTGCCTCAGTTGTTCCGTAAGATTTTAACGGTCCAAATTTATTGGTGTTCGAAATTTCTGAAGATAGAGCACGAATGACGGAATAATTATTGAAAATTATGTATGAGAATTCCTTTTCATTGTCCACTATGTTCAAAATGTCGTAGATGTATTTTGGCATCAACATTTCGCAATTCATCCATAAATGAGTATGTTTTGAATTATCGAATTGTAAATCTTCCTCTTCTTCGTATGAGGACGAATCATCATGTGAATAAGATCTTTTGAGTCCATTTTTGAACATCTTATATCTGTCCCTCTTTAATTGAAGTTTCCTTTGAAATCTACGTTCAGCTAACTTTTCTTTTTCCGCATCATGATTTCTTTCATATCTTCATTTTCGATGACTTTCAAATTAACAGTCTTATTAGTATATGGTTCGAACCAAGATACAACATCTTCGACAAACTTTGTGCGTTCTTTCGACAAAGAATGTGGGGCAATGAATAGGCTAATTTTTCCATATTCAAACCAATCTTGAAATTGTCTATCCTCAGCATATTCTCTTTCGAGTTGTGCTAAGTTAGGATGCTTTTGAGGAACATATTTATTTTTTTCTTGGATCTTCTTCCATTCCTCATAATCATCAGAATCACTAGATGATGATTGAAATATTGGAGCTGATTGTGTGAATTGTGTTCTAGGTTTTATAATTGCGAGTGATTTTCTGCGCATTTCGTTATTCGAAACAATTATCTGTCTAATTAAAGCTGGAGTTTTTTTATTTACCACTCTCATTATCGCGGTTTAAATTGTAAAAATAAATCACTCTTCATGCGAATTTACATTAAAGGTTTAATCAATTCAGCGAATTTCCTATGTTGATACATTTGATTAATTTGTTTGGTGTAGTCGACGAAGAAGTTGTTCAGTAATCCTGGAATACAATCACAATATTTTGGTAGTGGTTCACGTCTTCGAATACATTCTCGCATTTCGATACCATTTTGTCTATGCTTGGTTTTACGATGTGGTTCATGTTCTTTAAATCCTATGCTGCAGGGATATTTTGGCGTTCCGAAGTCGATTTCTCTTGATAGACGAATTTCAAATATTCTCATTGCGATGGCTGTTTTCTGACAACGAAGTTGGCATCCGCGAAGCGTCTGAAGTTCTTTATTCATATGTGTGCGTTTATTTTGGGGCATTTGCCGTTATAAAAATAATCACTCGTCATCAAAGTGTATCAAGAGGTGCAAAAATAATTAAATTTGAAATATCTGCATTCATAAATAACGAAAACGCTCGGTCCTCGTGTAAGAAGACAAACATCCGTTGTCATCAAATGTGGTAATTTCAAAATGATCTGGATAAGTTAATTTATAATGATGAGTTTGCTTTTCGAATTTTATAGATAATAATTTGTCTTTATCTCTGAAATCGAATGTTCTGTTCCTGCATTTATTTACATTTGTAAACGTCCTGAAGTGAATACATTTGGTTATAGAATATTGAACATCATCGAATGTTGATTCCCACTTCATAGTTGATATTTCAGGAATTGTATCCGGAACAATCCAAGAATCATTCGCGTATTTAACTACTTGATGTTCAAAATTATCCAGAAAATCACGTATACAATAATCTTTAAGTGTCACAACATAAGAAATATCATCCACATCAACTTCATGTGCTATATCGGGATATATTAAGTGTATGTATGATTCCCACATGTCTTTGGAAACATAATATGATTTAATAAATGTTATATCATCGGAATTACTAATGTGTAGTTCCGTAATGTATTTATCATCTGCATCTTCCAAAACTATAACTCCAAATATTGGAGGAACAGGGCCATATAAATTTACATTTCTAAAAGGAGAATCTCTGTGAAAGCATTCTATGTCAATGTTCGTGATGTAAACGCTCAAGAAGTTAAACATATTTTTGTTCTCTGGGATCATCATCATAGGCAAATATATGTTGTTGGACATAAATATTCCTTGTTGTTTCAACTCAGAAGAATATCTTTCAATAGGCTTGCGTTCAATACTTTGAGTTAATCTATATAAATATGTGTTTTTCGGCACAATTAGCTTAGGATTAATAGTCATGTAATGCGAGGAATATAAAAATAGATTTTCAGTTCGACGATACTCTTGAATGTATTCCTAATCATTTCCAATTTCGAATTTCATCAACAAAAATAATCACATAGCATTAAGAATTCATTAATTGTTTCAAATCAATGAATTTGCTTCTGATTGTTATGGGTAGAGCTTCACCTTTATTTTTCAACCTGCGATATTTCCGATATTCTTCAAGCATAGTTGGTATATCGATTAATTCGCTGTCCATTTCGAATTGTGACAGATATGAATTCGTTAATGTGAGTATGAAATCCAAATTACTTGAGAAACGATAATGTGTTGTTTTGGTTCCATTTATCACAACCGCACAATTTGGTTCTGATCCGTTCGACGGTGTGATGAGACCATATCCAGAGAATTTTTGCGGTTCAGTTAATTCATCGATTGATTTATATAAATGTATTCTGCATAATCGATCACATGATATGTTTTTGAACTGATTAGCCAAGAATTCAGATAGAAATTTAATATATTGTGAGTTCGTAGTTGATATTACTACCGATACACCATCACAGAAAGGAACATTAAACATGAATTGATTGAACAAAAATAATAACATATCTCTTAACCTTTTCAGTTACGACTATTAATTATGAACATCGCAATACATTAAGCCACTTTCACCAAAAGTTATGTATTTTCCGTCAATGTATTTAAATGCTCTCCAACAATCGAAATCTTCTGTTGTATGAATTTTCACAGCATGCCAACATTTAAGATTATATGAATAATGAACGTAACCAGTGCTTTTTAAGACATATACTCCGTCAATGAATTGTAACTCTTCACATTCGTCGAAGCTATTAGTTCCAATAATCACCCAGTCAATGAGATCTTTTGAATAAGCAATTTGAAAACCTCCAACCAATATGTATTTCCCGTTTAAGTAATGTATTGACTCCCAACATTCTCGATTACACAATTCCACGATAGTCCAATTGATTAAATCTTCGGAATAAATTAATCGTTCATTACTGGTAGCTATGTATTTATTGTTCAAGAATTCAAATTGTCGCCAAAAGTCTTTAATACCAACGTCAACAACGATCCATTCATTGATATTATCTGAATGAGCCAATATATTGTTACCATGTATTATGAATTTATCATTCACGAATTTAACCCGAAGGCTAAACAAATCAATATGTCCTTGAATGTTGATTTTCTCGACAGACCAAGTATTTAGATCATCTGAGTATGCAATTTTATCATACCTGTGCATGAAATATTTACCATTTGCATATGCTATACATTTCCAATCTATTGTTCCGTTTTCTTTTGCTTTTTCGCTGTCTATGACTGATACATTCCATGAATTTAAATCTTCGGAATAAGCTATTTGGTGTTCGTTGGATATTATATATTTTCCGTTGATGAACTTCAAATAATGCCATTGAGTTATAGCATCAATTTTGATCACATTCCATTCCGTAAGATTTTCAGAAACTGCCAAGCAATCATCACCATGAATGGTATATTTTCCATTCATGAATTCGAACTTTTCCCAGTATCCTCCGTCTATGTGAACATGCTTCCAGTTTTTGGACCGAATCCGTTCTTCGAATGAAGAGATTGTGCTTTTCATCATGTGCTTTTAAGTTTTACTAGAAAAAAATCACTTGTCATCAAGCAGGATTAATAATAAAAATAATTGTCACTAAATGGAAAGAATATGATATCAACCCCACTTTTTAAGTATGTTCGGATCCCGTGCTATTCTCTGTTTGCGATAGTTTACACATGCTTCATAAATCAAATCGATTAAACGACCGATACCAAGCAGTGCAACAAATCCCACGCCGAAGACTGTGACAGCGATAATAAAGATGTTTGTGAAAGCCATCGACACGTAAGTAAACGCTGATCGTATTTCACCATTAAGAAGGCATTTTTGATTGTTGTTCATATGCGCAAAAGAACATTCCAACAGATACCCTATTCTTGTTATGTTACTTCGTTGTGTTATATATGTGCTTGAATTCCGATATTTGATGTGATAATATGGACTGCATATTAACAGAATTGACACCGGAATAATAATTAATGACGCTAATGATAAATATATACATTTTTCAGACCAACAATTTAATTTGAATATTCCACATGTTAATATATGACCGAACATCTTGCAACAATTATTACAAGATTTATCACATTCCTCAGTTGCTATTTTATTAAGTAATTCTACATCTTTAGTGATTAACGGGTCATACGAATCATCTTTTAACATTATGTTTCTGAATTTCGTTGACAAAAATAATCAATCTTCGATTGGTGGCTCGGAGAGCGTATTAAATTGTCAGTTTGTTGTTAATAGTTTGAATTCCGCTTGTCAATTGATTACAGATCAAATCTCTTCCTTGATTCCTTATCATGTGGTCCGGGTGTGTCTGGGATTCGAATGTCTCGATCGAAATGGAATACATTGGATGGTATTAATGATGGTATTATTGGTATCACGTCTGCGTCATTGTTATTCATATTGCGTTGAGGTTTAGCTTTAGGACTATTATTTCGTTTTCGTTTTTCTTCAATTATTTCAGATAATAGTTCAATGTTTCTATTTGCATAGTTACGATTAAGCACGTAATCCAATATTAATGTTTTATTGTCGACTTCTCTTATTACTAATTCGTATCCTTCGCTTTGTTCATGCTGTTCAATATCGTATCTATATTTTTTCATGGTTTTCCTGAACGCCTCGATTCTTCTAAATGTGTTGTCTAATTGTTTGGTATCTATGTCCATTAATTCTTCATCTCTCAGTATCACATTAGTTAGCTTGTTTCCAGGGGTTATTAATTTTCTTCGATGCATTTCTTCTTCTAATTTGGATAATTGATATTCATATCGTTGTATGATATTGTATCTATCATGAATTTAGGTGACAAAAATAATAACCTTTCTTCGAAAATGACTTCTTAGGCTCGGAGAGCGTAATCAATCCGTGCTTGAGCATTCGTAAAACGAATATTTGATGCAAGCGAAGGATGATGTCCGAAGTGCATGGCATATGGTTGGTGACATAAATCAGATCTTGAACATGTTGTATATTTCACCAAAACACCTTACGTGATAATATGTATCTGGTTGTATTTCAGTTTCGGTGTATATTTTTACACTGGTTTCATTGTCAATCCTAATGGTATATGAATGAGTCGGGTTTGTTATAAACGAGACGTATTTCATTTTTCCGTTTCCGATTTGTATATCAGTATCGAGTAATTTGTAAGTGAACTCGTCCTGATGTATCGATTCGGATAAGTAAAAGTTATTGTTTTCAATAGTGATTATGTTTTCTAAAGATGTCACGCCATTAATGACTATGCTATTTTTTCGAGCATGTTTTCGATTTATCGATACAAGATTATTAATATCATGCAAGTTTATGTGGATTGATTCCCCCGATTCCATCATATAATCGGAAATCACTTTTGGTGAGAAGCCCCTGTGTATCATATTTTTCAAACAATAATTGAATGGATCATCAAACTGTTTCATGTATCGCTTCGATAACTTGGTTCCTTTAATGTTGAATCTCGAAAAGTATGTCATCTTAGGTATATTATATCCGAAATATCGACATATTGTTGAATATAATTCGTCACGATCCATATAGTTTCTATCGCGCATTACTTCTACTACGTTATCATGGTGATCTAATATTGGAGTGCAGAAATCATATGTGGGTAATAGTGTTTCATTTACGTATCTGTATATAACTGGATCTCTTAAACAACCGTTGTTATTTTTATAATCTATCCTTATTCGAATGCATGATTTATTATTGATATTGTTTATATCAAATGGTATATATCTATTTGGTGACGGTAACTTCATTTCACGTTGCTCGGTTATTTCATCTTGTGTTGAATCATCGATATATATTTTATCTGATATGGTCAACAAAGAATTCCACACTAAATCAAACATTTCAGATGATCTGTATACCTTATCCGGTGTGACATCAAATGTTCTGAGTGTGTCAAATATGTTTTCGATATATTTATATTCAATATTGTTTGGATTAGTGTCATCTAAACGTAACACGAAAAGTTCTCCATTATTTCTGGATTTGTTGAACGGAAGAAGAAACGCCTTGACATG
>Ga0209417_1003688_pt1 | contig 19880 bp, 16 predicted proteins | sample RifGroF2_FD_184002 | JGI IMG/M metagenome (GOLD analysis project Ga0209417, IMG submission 184002) | Groundwater microbial communities from Rifle, Colorado, USA - Groundwater F2 (SPAdes) (version 2) | ecosystem: Environmental > Aquatic > Deep subsurface > Groundwater | place: Rifle, Colorado... | reverse complement strand
TACCAGTGACAGCCGAAGTTAAGTTAATCTGAGACCAGTTGGTAACCCCTGAACCATTAGTGGTTAAGGCATAAGTGTTGGTGCCACCTGAAGCTGGCAAGGTCATGGACCAAGTACCAGCGGCAACGGCAGTTTGCAGGGTAACATTGCCTGAACCAGAACCGGCTAAGCGGACAACACCAGCGGTTGAGCCAGCTGTACCAAGATCAAGTAAGGCACCAGGGGTAGTGGTACCAATACCAACAAGGCCTGCATTATCAATTATAAACGGTGAGGTGTCGCCATCGCCTGTCTCGTCATTAACACGAAAACTATCAGCCGCTCCTAAATTAGTTACAACAAATGGCGTAGCAGTAGAAGTTGCCAATGTTGCTGCCTTTAAAATAAATTGACTTCCAGCGCCGCCGGTGGAAGCGGAGTTCTCGCCAAACGTAAATGCTGTTTTGGCAGCTGTTGTCAAAGCCCAATTCCAAGTTTGAGCGTTATTGCCACTAGCAATCGTGTGATCAGCTATCGCAGCTGTAATATCAGACAACACACTTGAACCGCCTCCGCCACCATCCAATGTTTCCCAAGCGTTAACTGCAGTACAGGCTTTAACTGTGGCATCAGTGCTATTGAAATAAATATCTCCGGGCGAACAAGCCGCCGGATCACCACCAGTAGCTTTATCAGAAAGTCTTAAGAAGGCATAGGTGCCCTGATCAAGCACAGAAAGCAAAGTATTAGTGCCATCATTTAAAATCGTATTGCCACTTGAGGGCGTTAAAATAATATCACCAACCGTGCCAGCACCTTGCACTGAACTTTCTAAAACTAAATTGGTACCGGAGAATTTTAATTCACCTAAAGTATAATCCGTACCAGCGCCAGTTGTGCCGGCGGTTGATGACAATTGCACACCTCCTGGACCAAGAACCGCATTCTGCCATCGCGCACCGCTGGAACCTAAGTCATAAGTATTATCAACCGATGGTGTCAATGCGCCGCCAACAGTTGTGCCTGGCAAGGTAACTGAACTTGTAAATGTTGTTGGTCCATTAACTGTAAGAGCCTTATCTACAGTCAATCTCTGCACTGATAGATTGTTTATACCGGCAAATCCGGTAACACCTAAGCTGGAAGCAAAAATGTGCCCAGTAGATTCAATGGTTCCGGCAGTAACTCGTGAGGCCTCAATTCTACCTGCATCCAGTGTGTCCACCACCGCTGGCCCACTCACCTGAAGCTCGGACATTCTAGTTAAACCCAAGCCACCTTCTAGATTGAGTGCCCCGCGTACTGTTAACGGTCCTTGTACAACCGCCCCGCCAGTACGCACTTGCAAACTATAAACATCAAGTAATCCTGTTGGCTCGGAGAAAGTTAGGTCACGCGGCGCCGTGCCAGCTGTAAACCCTCCTGGAAATGACATTGGCCCTTTAACCGTGAACTTATCCGCAGTAATGGTTCCAAAAGTTCCTGAGCTAGAATTTAAGCTGGAGCTGGATATTGTACCAGCTGTTAACTTACCGCTAACCGTAAAATTACTCACAGTTGATGGCCATGTGCCAACAACTGTCGTTTTATTTTCTTGGGGCGCTGGCGTTGAAGATGAATCACTCCCAGCCGGCGGTGACACTTGAGTTTGAGTTGGCGGTGTTGTAGTTGTTTCTTCGGGCTGATCATTACTTACAACTTCATTGGAGTCGGGAATAATAGGAATATTATCTTCAACCGCTGGCTCATCACCTCGCAATAACGGCGGTGACACTTCAGTTTGAGTCTCATTAGTCGCGCCACTAGTCTGATTATTTTGGTCAATAACTGGAATAACATTAATAGCAACATTTGTATCTCTACTAAACCAAGCGATTACAGTATTACGAATGCCATCAAGCCAACGCAAAAATCTAACATAACTAAACAAACTTTCTTCAGCTTCTGAAGTGCTAATGCCTTTAACTCTGCTGCCTCCATAAGAATCATCTACTGGTTCACTGAAAGCTACTTTTTTAAAAACTGATACTACTGATTTAACACTGGGTGAGATTCTCTTACCAACTTCTAACTGAAAAACAAAAGGTGCGCCGTCCAGAGGTTCTGTTATGTCAGCAAAAGACTGACCAAAAGAAAAAAATATCGGCATGCTCACCCGACCATATGGTTCAACTGTATAACTAATTTTTTGACCCAGGCTTTTTTGATTCAACCAAACAAAATCAGATAGAGGCGATAAAGCTGAATCTATTTTTTCTAAAGCAATTCTAGTTTGCTGCATGCTCTGACCTGCCAAGCCAGAAAAAGACTTAGCCAAATACGGTGAGCGGCTAATTACAACCAAGGCGGCCAAGAGTGCGCAAATTGAAACTGTTTGCCAACTTAACAATCTAAAAGACCACACCTGGTTTAAAATAAACCTAGTGTGGTCAATGATAGAATCAATCGCTTGATCAAACAGCTCAGCCAATGTGCTTATGTGAGCAACCCGAGAACTGTGAACCTTGCTTTCAATTGTAAACTGACTTTTATCAACCAGAGGCTTGCCCGACACAGTGACTGCTAAATTCTGAGCAGTATCCGGTACTGGCTTAATATCTTGTTTCTGATCAACCACTGCAGCCCGGTGCACCGAATGGCTTAAGATATACTGGTTAACCCATTCCCTGGTAGTAAACCAAACCTTGCCCAGTTTAACTGCCCGGAGCTTTCCTTGGCCAGCGCGCAATCTAAAATAGTCTGCCGAGTAGGGTGTACCTACCGCAGCCTGCTGTAAAGTCAAAAACTCACTCCTGTTCAATTGTGGTTGTTCCTCCGGCATAACCGGAAAGTTCTTACTATATTTATTTAGATTTTTGTTTTTTGGCTTATTTAAGCCGTATACATAGGAATTATAGCATGGTTGAGAGAAAAAATCAAGCTCATATACGCTATCGTATATATAAAAAAGTGGCCGTTATTGCCACTTAATTTTTACTACTTTTTATATAGTTTTACTCTTCTAAATTAAAAGCTTATCTAATGCAATACGACTATTTAATAAAACATAGCCCAGTATGCTTAAGCTTTATATATTAGGCCAATTTTTACAAATTAATCTAGTGCACAGTTTACCTGACCACAAGCTAATACATCATATTTAACATACTAACCCCTAATACAGATCTATTAGTTGGATAGTTAGCCTGGGGAATAATTACATATATTAGCCAACTGTTGAATTCAGGCATATAATCCCTTATTCAGATGATAAACTAAAATCTAATTTAATTAATTAAATTATAATTGACATGAATATAAATTATGTTTTAATTATAATTTTTAATACTTGACACAATTTACCAATAAAAATGCCTATACGATAAAATATATGAGCTAAAATGTGGTCTAATATATAGCCAAATAAATTAATAGGCCATTATTTATTTTTTACTGCAAGTACTTAGCCTTAGCTGTCTTATGCTCTGTGTATGTCCGAGAATAAATAACCTTGGCATCAGGCGTGGTTAAAAAATACCAATAATCATTAGCCATTGGAAAAACCACCGCCCGAATAGCGGATAAACCAGGGTTAGATATGGGCCCAGGGGGCAAACCACGATACTTATAGGTGTTATAAGGCGAATCTATATTCAAATCCACAGCCTGCACCGCGCTATCTCTTTTGCCGGTTATAAAGTTAATAGTTGAATCCGCCTGTAGTGCCATGTTAGCTTTTAATCTCTTTAGAAAGATATCAGCTACTTTTTTTTGATCATCGGGGTTGCTTACTTCTTTTTCAACTATACTTGCCAATGTTATTGCCTGATGAATGGACAATCCCCGCTTCTCTAGTATCTCTTGCCATTCATTTGAAAACTTAGTAGCTAAAGTTTGTAACATTTTTACAGCAATATCACTTGCGCTTGAATTACGGTATATACGATACGTATCAGGAAAAAGATAACCTTCCAACGAACCACCTGGCCATGACTTTAATAATTCACTATTAATCTGTTCAATAATTACCTTACTAGAGTTAGCCTCAGCTACTGCCTTAATAAAATCTTCTGATTTTATTATATTATTAGTTTCTAAGTAATCAGCCATTTGATTTATTGTCCAACCTTCAACAAACCTTATTTCAACCTCATTATTCATCTTTTGCCCACCAGTTAATAAATAAGTTAAATTTATAATATTTACATTACCTGGTAGCGAATAATAACCGCTAACTATTTTTGTCTCTTTATTAACAAACCTCAGCCATATTTTAAACCAAAAAGAACTCTTAATTAATCCGCTTGATTCAAGTTGTTGTGAAATCTGTTCAACACTTAAACCCGGCAATATCGTTATTGCCTTATTGCCTACTCCCCTATTAGCTGGCCTGACTAGTTGCCAACCAACGTAACCAGTTATCAAGCTTAAAGACAATACAATAATTATTCCGCGTCTTAACCAATCCTTAAAAGTAACAGGCGATTTTAAAAAGTATCCCATATCAACTTATTTTATCTGAGAATTGCCAAATAGCCAAACCATACTTTTAATCCACTAACGGTACAAAGACAAATCCCGGATAACTCTGCTTGATGATCTTATTATCTACTTTTTCCAATAAAATAATCTCTTGCAGATCCTGGCCATATGGAAATACCATTTTGCCCCCTTCGGTTAACTGACTAATAACTTCTGCTGGCATTTTAGAAGCAGCGGCTGAAATTATTATTTTATCGTAGGCCGTTGGTTGCTTAATGCCTTTACTGGCATTGGCTATGACCAATCTTAACTGCGGAAAGTTATATTTGGTTAAATTCTTGTAAGCCTGCTGCCCTAGTTCTGCTATTCTTTCAACCGCTACCACTAAACCAGTTTTACCTACAATCTGACTTAATAAAGCAGCCACGTAGCCTGAACCAAATCCTATTTCTAGAACCTTGTCACCTAAATTCGGCTGCAACAACTCCAGCATGAAAGCTACAGTAGCCGGCTGTGAAATGGTCTGCCCCCAACCAATTGGTAGGGCCTGATCAGCAAAAGCTACTGACTGCAAAGAATTTGGTACAAAATCAGACCGATCTACCGCCTTAAATGATTTTATTATTCTATCTGTCTTTAGCGCTCCTGAAGTTTGCAAATATTTAACCAGACCATCATTAGACGATATCATAATTCTCCTATTTAAAACTAAGGTAAGTTAGGTTTTGGACTGATGAGAAAACAATTTTTCTGTCTGCGTAGTCAAGTAACCAAAAGCCAAACCAACGGCCATACCAGCTAAGATATCAGCTGGATAATGAACCCCAACTGCTACCCGCCCCAAAGCTACCAATAATGCTACCAGATAAGCCCACCACCATTTCTTTTGATATTGGCTTAATAAAAACGCTATAAAAAAGGCTAGGGCGGCGTGATCCGAAGGAAATGATTTGCTGGCCGCATTCACGTTAATTAACGGTGTCATATCAAGCAAAACAAATGGTCGCGGCCGCCACCACCAAATAGACACCCCGATATTAAATAAATAAACCATACTACCGCCAAGTATTAGGGCAAAAAATTCAACTGGACCCGTCTTCTTTCGACCTAAAACCGAAAATATATACCAAATAACCAAAAACCAGATCAGACCAGAGGCGGCCAGCACTGATAAAAGCTGCCAAATAGCTGAACCGGCTGTTAGGCTTATAACTGAATTATAAATATAAACATCTAAACTCATATATAACTACCGATCATTGTAACGCTATTTTTGGCAAGATGCACAATAATGGGTGCCGCGGCCAGCAATTATTGTTCTTTTTATTACCTGACCACATTTTAAGCACTTCTGCCCGGGCCGGCCATAGACATACCGTACTCGCCAATAAGACCCACTCCGTCCCTTAGCATCAACATAAGTATTGAATGATGTACCTCTGGCGGCCACGGCCTTTTTTAAAATCTTTATAATAGCTTGGTGTATGGCCATTGTCTCTTTATTTTTTAAGCTTGATACCTTACGGATGGGGCGTACTCTAGCAGCAAACAAAGTCTCATCCACATAAATATTACCCAAACCTGCCACCACTGTTTGATTTAGTAAAGCTGATTTAATAGTGGTATTAGCATGCCGTCCCAATAGACGGGAAAATTCATTAAGGCTAAAATTTCTGGCTAATGGCTCGGGGCCATAATGTTGCAACTGCCGTAATAAATCCCTTTTGGGAATAAGCTGCCAATAGCCAAATTGTCGTACATCATTAAAAAACAACTTTCCGCCACTAGATAGTTTTAAAGTAATATAAGTGAATTTATTCGGCACTTGATCCACGCCCTGTATAGGATGGCCGCCGCTCCGTACCTTGCCAACTTGAGACCGCCAAACTAATTGGCCGGTCATTTTTAAATGTATGATTAAAACATAATCAGACGATAATTCAAACAATAGCAACTTAGCCCGGCGTTTAACTGACAATATAGTTGCGCCAACTAGTTTAGTTTTATAAAGCTTTAGCGGACTCCGCAACAATCTTGGCTTGTCAGCTTTAAAATCAACAACCTTTTGCCCAATTAAAACTCTAGCTAAGTCACGTCTAATAGTTTCAACTTCTGGCAATTCTGGCATACCCAGTAGAGCAACATCGCTCACTCACCCAAATGGGCGAGTGTTAACGAGGTTTAGTTAAGAATAAGGATGAATGAACTAATCATAAGTTTTGTATTAAAGTGAGTGTGACGAGCCCAAGCGATGTTGTCATGCTGGGCATATAAAAAATAAAATTAATTACTTATATCGTATCAATTGGCCACTGTCTTATTTTGATTTTTTATTTTTACAATAAACTTTGTCCTGACATGTCAGCCGGTTTATTTAGTCCCATAATTTTTAGCATCGTGGGCGCGACGTCGGCCAAAACACCGGCTGGAGTTAATTTGGAGAGATCGTCGGTTACCAACTGACCACTGCCAGCCTTATTTTCCAATTCACGCGCCACTATTATGCAAGGCACTGGATTATTTGAGTGCTCTTTATTAATAGAACCAGTCTGTAAATTTACCAAATTTTCCGCATTGCCATGATCGGCCGTTATAATCACTAAACCACCGTACTCTAAGGTTCCGGCCACCACCTCACCTATACACTCGTCTAACACATTAATTGCCCGTACGGTAGCAGATAAATTTCCAGTATGCCCAACCATATCAGCATTGGCAAAATTTATTACACAAAAATCATACTTGCCGGTGCGTATCTCTTGTAAAAATCTGTCAGTTACGGCCCTAGCTGACATTTCTGGCTTTTGATCATATGATGGTACCACCGGTGATGGTATTAAAACATGGTCTTCACCCTCATAAGCCTGTTCTCGTCCACCATTAAAAAAATAAGTGACGTGGGCATACTTCTCGGTTTCAGCTAAATGTAATTGTTTAAGGCCGGCTTCGGAGATAATCCGCGCTAACGGATATTCTATAGTTTCTGCTGGAAAGGCTACCTCTACTGGAATATTATTTTCATACTCTGTCATGGTAACAAAGTGCAATCGTTCTAAAGTCCGGCGGGGAAATTTGGAAAAACCAGGCAGAACAAAGGCATGGGTGAGTTGCCGCGCCCGATCGGCTCTAAAGTTAAAAAATATAACCGAATCATTATTACCAACTGTAGTTACTGGCTTGTCCCCTTCCATAATCACTGTTGGCACAACTTGTTCATCAAATACTTTGGCCGCATAAGAAGCGGCTAAGCCGCGCAAGGCTGAAGTGGCTGGCTTGCCTTTGCCTTCAACTAAACAATCATAAGCTGCCTGAACTCTATCCCAATGATTATCCCGATCCATCGCGTAATACCTGCCCATTATGCTGGCTATTTTGCCAACGCCTATCTTTTTCATTTTGTTAGCTAACTCCTCCAAATAAGTCTTAGCTGAATCAAACGGCGTATCTCGACCATCAAGAAAAGCATGAACAAAAACATTGGCCATGCCTTGTTGTTTGGCCATTTCCAATAAAGCATAAAGATGATCAATTGAACTATGCACCCCACCAGGGCTTACCAGGCCAATTAAATGAAGTTGGCTATTCTTCTCTTGAGCTAACTGGATTGCGGTCAATAATGCCCTGTTTTGGAAAAAAGATTTATCAACTATTGCCCGGGTGATACGCGGTAAATCATGATATAGGATTTTACCCGCCCCTAAAGCTAGGTGCCCGACTTCGCTATTACCCACTTCTCCCCAAGGCAAACCCACGGCTTCGCCCGCGGCCTGTAAAGTAAAGGTTGGGTAGGTCGTGATTAGGCGTTGCCAAACTGGTGTTTGTGCCTGTGATATAGCATTTGATCGGGAAGGAATATCTACTCCCCAACCATCTAACACCACTAAAACTACGGGCTTAGGACGTTGATTAAACATCTTCTCAAAGTAAACTATGCCTGGTCATCTCCTTTGGTTTAGTCAAGCCAATAAGACGGAGAATAGTTGGGGCGACATCACCCAACACACCCCGACGCCGACTAAAGGTTTTACCGCGCCAATTTTTATTATAAAGCAATAATGGCACAGGATTTGTTGAATGCTCAGTGTCAACTTCACCAGTCTCCCGGTTAATAAACTCCTCCACATTACCATGATCGCCTGTTACTAACATGCTACCTTTTTGTTTTTTAATTTCCCGGCCAATTTGAACTAAAGACTTATCGACCGCTTCCATAGCCAAAACTCCAGCGCGCAAATTACCCGTATGTCCAACCATATCAGCATTAGCCAAATTTATAGCAATAAAATCATACTTTCTTTGTTTTAATGAGCGGAGCACATAGGTGGTAATCTTAGCGGCAGACATTTCCGGAGTAGCATCATAAGAAACAACATCTGGCGACGTAATAGTCACCCGATCCTCTCCCGCCACTGGATGATCATAACCGCCGTTGAAGAAGAAAGTTATATGGGCATATTTCTCACTTTCAGCAATATAAAGTTGTTTTAGCCCAGCTGTGCCTAAAACCATAGGTAAACTGTTCTTTATATCGCGGCTCGGGTAGGCAGTTAAAATATGATCAAGATCAGGACCAAAATCAGTTAAAGCCACGAAGCATAAATTTTTTAAAACCTTCCAACGCTTAAAAGCTCCTTTGTTTAATTTTTCAAATTTAGTCTGAACAAACGGCTTGGCTAATTGCCGCGCCCGGTCTGATCTCAGATTAAAGAAAATTATGGCGTCATTATCACGTATTAAACCCCTGGGCTTACCACGAGCATCGGTCATAACAGTTGGACTAATATATTCATCGCTTTCACCACGATTGTAAGCATGACGGATAGCGACTTCAGCTGATACTTCTTTGCGGCCACGGCCACGAGTCAATAAATCATAAATTAAGCCTGTGCGTCGCCAATCTTTCTTACGATCCATGGCATAATATCGACCGCTTAAAGTGGCAATGGTCTCTCCATTTTTTAATCTCTTTTTAACCTCGCCGATAAATTTAATAGCGTCATATCTAGCTGAATCACGGCCATCGGTAAAAAAATGTAAATAAACGTGCTTGAGATGGTGCGATTGTATTAATTTAAGCAAAGCAATAAAATGATCAGGCGAAGAATGGCCACTATTGTAATTGGATAATAAACCCATCAGATGCAAAGCAGAATGCCTGGATTTAACCTGCTCAATGGCTGTACGGAAAGCTTGATTTTTTAAAAAAGTACCATCACGAATGCTTTTTGAAATCAGCGCCGCATCCTGATCCACTATCCTGCCGGCTCCTAAATTAAGATGTCCGGCCTCGGAATTTCCGTCTTGCCCCGCTGGCAAACCCACTGCTTGGCCTGAAGCTTTAAGCAACGCGCGAGGATAGTGCTGACTAAGTTCATTTAAAAACGGGGTGCGGGCTATAACTGTGGCATCATCTGCTTGACTGCCTCGTGGGGCCACGCCCCAACCATCCAAGATGGCCAGAACAACTGGTAATACTTTTTGACCAACTAACTTTTTAGGCATAAACGCTTACAAAAAAACAAAAAAGCTAAACCTCCTACTTAGGAAAGTATAGCATAAAATCTGATTATTCTTACTATTTTTTTAAAGATTTGAGTTCAGTCGCTATTTCCATCAATCGATTATACTTAGCCACCCGCTCACCTCTTGAGGTCGGCCCACTCTTAATATACTGCGCCCCCACCGCTACAGCTAAATCGGCAATAAAGCTATCCATGGTCTCACCCGAACGATGCGACACGATTATTTTTAAATTCTTTTGTTGAGCCTCACTCACGGTTGCGATAGTTTCGGTCAAGGTGCCTACCTGATTTGGTTTTATCAAAATAGTATTGGCGGCCTTAAACTCCAAACCCAGCTGCAGTCTTTGAATGCTGGTAACAAACAAATCATCTCCTACCAATAATAATTTATCATCTAACCGACGCGTCATTTCTGTCCAACCTTGCCAATCATCTTGAGCTAATCCATCCTCCAGCGAAACTAGCTGATATTTCTTTTGCCACTCCTCATACAGATCAATCATTTCTCCTGATTTTAGAACCTTACCCTCAAAATGATATTTTCCTTGTCGGAAAAATTCAGAAGCCGCCACATCAAGTGCCAAATTAACCTGCCCGCCCGCCTGATACCCAGCCCGGTCAATTGCTTCCAAAATCAAATCAATTGCTGTCTGACTAGAATCAACCTCAGGTGCATAGCCACCTTCATTGCCAACATCAGTATCTAGTTTATGGCTTTTAAGCACTCGCCCCAAAGAATGAAAAACCTCAGCTCCCACTCTAATGCTTTCGTTGATATCAGCCGCCTGCCCGCGCTTAAACTCCGGCACCACCATAAATTCCTGCACTGCCAAATTATTATCAGCATGAACCCCGCCATTAAAGATATTCATCATCGGCACAGGTAAAGAATATATCTTTTGCTCTAAGTCAAAAACCTGCTGAAGATAACGATATAGTGGCAGATCAGTCGCGGCCGCGCCCGCCCGGGCAACAGCTAACGACACGCCCAGAATAGCATTGGCGCCTAAATTCTTCTTATTGGTTGTGCCATCAAGATCAATCATTATAGTGTCAACGCGCTGCTGCTCAGTTACGGAAACCCCCCTTATGACCTGCTTAATTTCCTTATTAACATGGCCAATGGCTTGCAACACTCCTTTGCCGTCATATCGATTTTTATCACCATCCCTCAACTCATAAGCCTCATGAATACCAGTAGATGCACCTGATGGCACTGAAGCCATGCCAGTGATACCACCTTCAGTTAACACTGTAACTTCCACTGTCGGGTCACCCCTGGAATCAAGGATTTCACGCGCTTGCAAATCACTAATAATGTCTCGTTTCATAAAAAATATTACTTAGGCCGACGATAACCTATGCTAGTTAACCCCGGCATTTCCTCCCCGGCTAAAAAATTTAGCATGGCACTGCCGCCAGCGGAAAAGAAATCTACCACTAAATTATGCTGATGAAAAAATCCAACCGTATCACCCCCGCCCACCACCACAAAAACCTGGCGACGGGCTCGGGCTGAAGCTAACCGACCTAAAGCCAGGGTGGCATGACGCCATTTTGACTCTTCCACTAAGCCAAGTGGTCCGCCCCAAAATATAGTTTTAGCTTTTTTAATATATTTGGCGTACACGCGGCAAGTTTCAGTTCCTAAATCAACAATCTTATCACTGGTCATTAATTTATTAACCATTTTCAATCTGGCCTCAAGCCGCTTAGTGCTGACATTATCAACCACAACATCAACCGGCAAAATAAGTTTTTTACCAGCACGCTTAATCAATTTTTTACCATCTTTAATTTCTTTATTATCAATTAATGATTTGCCAATCTTTAATCCTTTAGCTCGTAATAAGGTATTAGCTACCCCACCACCTACCAAAACAGCAGACAAGCGCGGCAATAATTTTTCAATTACTGGCAGCTTATCACTGATTTTAGCGCCACCTATAACAGCTACTACCGGCTTTTTGCCTTTATGACTGATATTTTCCAAAGAATTTATTTCATTAATCAAGGCAAGACCAGCATAAGACGGCAATTTTTTAGGCAATGAAACCATAGAGGCGGTCGCCCGGTGTGAAAATGAAAAAGCCTCATTAACATAAATCTGCCCTAAACGGGCTAGTGACCGGGCTAACAATTGGCTATTATTATCCTCCCCTTTATCAAAACGAATATTTTCCAGCAGCACCAGGCCTTTTTTGGATTCATTTTTAATTACTTCTGGTTTGGATGATAGGGTTAAAACTTTAACGGGCTGACGTAAAATCTTACCTAAGGTATACCCCACTGGCTTCAAAGACAAACTAGGCACAACTTTGCCGGCCGGCCGGCCTAAATGGCCAATTAAAATAATGTAAGCGCCGTGGCGCTGTAAAAATCTGATAGTCGGCACTGCCTGTTTTAATCGGGAATCATCTAACACGTGTTTACCTTTTAAGGGTACGTTAGTGTCTATCCTGACTAAAACTGTTTTCCCGCTTAGATTCTTAGCTTGGAAAATTGATTTTAACTGCATACCCTATAATTATAAGATATTACAAGCAAAAACACGAGTTTGGGGTAACTCGTGTTTTTTTAAGAGCTAAGAAGGCTATTTAATTTAGGTTAACGGCCATTTCCACCAAGCGATTAGCATAACCCCACTCATTATCATACCAAGCAACAACCTTAACCATATTACCGCCTACCACTTGTGTGAGTGACAAATCTGCAATAGCTGAGGCCGGATTAGCAATAAAATCAGAGGAGACCAGCGGCTTATTAGTTACCTGCAAAATACCTTTGTACCTTTTAGAATTAGACGCTAGTCGCAAGGCGGCATTCACTTGCGCTTTGGTAACTTTTTTTCGCTTCAGAACAAAAGTGAAATCTGACAAGGAAACACAAACCGTGGGCACGCGCACTGCTAAACCATCAAAAATTCCTTTAAGTTCAGGAATGGTTTCGGTAGTGGCAATAGCGGCGCCGGTGGTTGTCGGCACAATATTCTGTGCCGCCGCCCGCGCCCGTCGTAAATCTTTATGTGGACCGTCCACTAAATTCTGATCAGCGGTGTAGCTATGTATTGTGGTCATCATGGCTTTTTCCACACCAAAGGCCGACACTATTACTTGGGCGATTGGCGAAATACAATTGGTGGTGCAAGATGCATTAGAAACTACACTGTCGTTAATTTTTTGCTTATCTCCTAAGTTCACTCCCAAAATATAGGTAGGTACTCCCCCGCCTTTAGCTGGAGCTGATAAAATAACTTTTTTAGCGCCAGCTTTCAAGTGCAGAGCGGCTTCAGGCTTTTTTGTAAATCGGCCGGTGCATTCCAATACCACATCAACTTCCATTTTTTTCCAAGGCAACTTAACTGGCTCACGTTCCGCTAATACTGGAAATTTTTGCCCATCAACTATCAGGTGCTTACTATCAGCTGATACTTTACGGCCATATTGCCCGTACACCGTATCATACTGCAATAGATGTGCCAGGATATTGGGGGCCACAAGATCATTAATCGCCACAACTTTGATATTTGGCTTGGTTAAAGCCACTTTAAAAGCCGCCCGGCCGATCCGACCAAAACCGTTGATGGCGATTCTTACCGGGACTGAGGATTTAGTGGTAATTTGTTTCTTAGGCATAAATTTTAATTAGTTAATATACTTAATAAGTATACTACCTTTTGGCAGATAAAAAAATGGTCACCCAGAAATGATTGGGTGACCATATTGCGCCTTATGCAGGCTTCTTACTTTCGGGAGGCCTCTTCAAATGAAGGGGCTAATTTTTATTATAAACATACTCCCGACTTACTCGGCGAAAAATCGACTTTGTAGACAATACCATCATTACCAGCTGGCACGGTTAGCTAACGCGAGCTTCATGATGTTACCAGGTTGATCTTTCACCTTCTCACCAGCCTGCGGCCAGACGCGTCCAATTAATGGAGCCCTGATCAAGGAAGACATGGTACCTCCTTAAATGGTGAGTGATTTTTTAAACCATCAACTAATGATGGCAAAAAGCATCCTAAACCTTGCTTGAAATTATGTCAAGTAAAAAAGGTCTGCAGCATTTGCTGAGACCTTTAATTTTGTATCCGCCTGACGCAGAGTTGTCTTTTCCCCAAACTCGGAGAAATGTTACTGGGTTACCAGTTTTTTATTTGCCCTGAAGTAGGGGGCGACTTCTCTGCTATCAAACGAATTTCCTGATTTATGGTCAGGCCCCTCTCTAACGTCCCTAAGGACAATTTTCTTCCTGACGAAGAAAAATCTTTTTAGGGATCACACCCTTATTAGTCTTTATTTCGCAAAACATGCATTGCGCGCGTTTTGTAAGTCTAATGACTATTGAGGTACCGTCTGGTGTTTTAATGTTTGAGTCCCTGCGAACCCGGCTTGTTGGTCACTTAATTGCAACCTCAGCTTTTTGGTGATCTTAACCACCAACTTGTGAGGATTAAACCTCACGGTATGTTCACAAGGAAGGGTAGATTTTTAACGGTAATGTTTATGATAAGTTTTAAACTTATATAGGTCAATGGTTTTATCATTGGATAAGTTGTGGAAACGGCTGAATTATTATTTTGCTAGCCTTAGCCAAATCTCATCAAAATTATCCACAGAAAATAAAAAATAGGGCGAACCTTAAGGTTCGCCCATTATCACTGATCCTTTAAACCATTACCTTTGTCCATAAACGGACAATTTGCGGGGAACTGGTCCCCACCTCCGTTTTCTTTTCTTTTAATAGATTTTCGGCTCTTGTTGTGTTACCGGTATTGTAATAGTTGTTCGACATAAAAATTTGATCTGAATTCAGCCAATTTCTGGCTGTAGCGGCCGTAGCTTGTAGTTCACTTTGGCTACCCTGGAACCACAACATGGCTGGCACAACCATTATTTCTCCTGCAAGAAACTCCGATTGAAGATTCTGATCAACTATAGCTGTAATCTGATTGTCTGCTGTATTATTTGACAGCTGAGGTGGACTGTTTGCTGAAAACATCATACATGATGCTAACAGCAAAATTACGAAAATAAAACTGATCTGTTTCACTTTTTCCTCCTATTAATTATTATTGGAAGGAACATTGTTTATTGCCAGGATTGCGTCTGGCGCGCATTCACATTTTGTTCGTGTCAACTTTATTTACCTCCTTTCTCAGCTGACTTATAGAAAAAACATGAACAATAAAAAAATACTCCTTTATAAAAGAAGTGTCAAGTTAATTAATGTTTATCTCTAAAAATACTATGGTTTAACTAGCGTGCCAACCTTCTTGCCTAAAACCGCCCTTACCACTACACCTTTTTGCCATTGGCAAACTAAAATCGGGATTTTATTCTTCAAGCAAATTTTAAATGCTTCTTTGTCCATAACTTTCAAATTCTTCCTGATAGCTTGAGATAAAGTAATATTATCAAACTTTTTAGCGGTCTGATGCTGTCTGGGGTCAGCCTCATAAACACCGCTTACTTGGCTGGTTTTTATAATTATTTCAGCACCTACCTGCACTGCCCGCTGAGCGGCGGCAGTATCGGTAGTGAAAAAGGGCTTACCAGTGCCACCAGCAAAAATAACTATCTCTCCCCTTCTTAAACTTCCTCGGGCGGCCACGGCATCTATAGCACCAATTCCCGGCAAATCAAACACCACGGCTGATTGCAAACGCACCGGTAATCGTGCCTTAATAAGAGCTTGGCGCAAAGCTAAACCGTTCATTACTGTGGCTAGTAAGCCAATATAATCCGCTACAGCTGGTTCCAGACCTTGACCATGCGTGCGCTTACGCCAAATGTTGCCAGCACCAACTACTACTGCCACCGCCACGCCAAGTTTTCTTAACTGCTTCAATTCCCGAACAATAATATCCAACCGGCGAGGATTAACCCCTTGGCCGGTGCTGCCAAAGGCTTCACCAGAAAGTTTTAAGAGTACTCGCTGATAACGCAATGTACTCATAATTTTATTTGCTAGCTACCCAAAGCAAAGCGGGCAAAGCGCCTGACTTTAATATTTTCACCAATGGCAACAATGGCAGCGGTGATAACATCAGTCACAGTTTGTTTATCATCCTTGAAAAATTGTTGCTGTAGTAAGCATACTTCCTGGTAATACTTGACCAACTTACCTTCGACTATTTTTTCCACCATCTCACCTTTCTTACCTTCGGCGGCTAATTGCTCAGTATAAATCTGCTTTTCGTGGGCAATAACTTCCATGGGTATCTCAGACGGTTCCAAATAAAGCGGATTAGAAGCAGCCACATGCATAGCCAAATCATGCGCCAGTTCCTTAAACTTATCAGTACGGGCAACAAAGTCAGTCTCACATGCCAGTTCAACCAAAACCCCAAGCTTACCACCCATATGAATATATGCCTCAACCAAACCCTGACCAGTCGCCCTGCTACCTTTGGAAGCAGCTACTTTAACTCCACGCTGTCTAAGCAAATCTACTGCCTTATCAAAATCACCACTGGCCTCTTCCAAAGCTTTTTTAGCTGCCATCATGCCAGCGCCAGTTTGTTCTCTTAATTTTTGAATATCGCCTACATTACTCATATATTGAATTTATTGTGGCTACTTAATTTTAGCACTTTCAGCCTTGCTCTGTCCTTCTTTAATAGCCATAATGACTAAATCAATTACTAGCTGAATAGAACGTAGGGCATCATCATTACCTGGAATAATGTACTGGACCATTTTTGGATTAGTATCAGTATCTACCAAACCAATTACCGGCACTTTAACTTTATTGGCTTCACGGATGGCGTTCTTGCCTTCCCTTACCCCCACGATAAATACTGCCTCGGGTAATTTGGTCATTGTCCGAATGCCGCCAACAGTTAAGCGCAAACGGTCTAAATCTTTCTCCAGTTCAATCTGCTCTTTCTTAGTATATAGGTTCCAAGTACCGCGCGTTTTATCGGCTTCTAGTTTTTCAAAACGCTGAATAAGCTTGCTAATCACACCCCAATTAGTAAATACGCCGCCTAACCAACGCTCTACAATATAAGGCATGCCAGTGTCCTCAGCCGCCTGCCTCACCACCTCATCAGCTTGTTTTTTTAAACTGGTAAAAAGAATAAGCCCGCCGGCGGCCACTAATTCCTTAATAAAGGTTAGGGCACGGGTAAGTTCAACTGCGGTTTTCTCTAAATCTAAAATATGAATACCTTGCCGGGACGAATAAATATACTGCCTCATCTTTGGGTGCCATTTTGACGTCTGGTGGCCAAAATGCATTCCGGCCTTAAGCATTTCTACTAATGATGGGATTTCTGGCATAAAAAAATAGTCTCCTTTACGCAGATGGCGTATTCGCCATTGCCTACTGCCATCTTAGAAAATCGGCTGAGGAATCCGCGCGTGGCGGACAAGGATCAGCCCTAAAATAGCATGATTAATTAGTGACAATAGTATAGATTAAATTGCAATTATTGGCAAGAGTTTATAATAATTTGCCTAAGGTGATGCGTACACCCGTGCTTTAACAATCCTAAATAAGATTGTTTTGATTCTTCGGTCGGATATTCCTTCAATCTCTTGAGCATTCTTCTCTTAGTAACGGTTCTTAATACTCTGTGATTGGGAAAATGAACCCAGCCTAACCAATCAACTCCGCTGGCAAGAGTTTTAAGAATAATCTTATAGGGATGTAGAGTTAATTTTAATCTTTCACTCAAATAGTCTTTGATTTCAGGCAATACACTTACAAGCCAAGTTTTGTCAGGCGATAAAATAACAAAATCATCAGCATATCTTAGGTAATATCTGGCTTTGATTCTGTGCTTCACAAGCTGGTCAAACTCGTTCAAATATATGTTACAAAACAACTGCGAAGTTAAATTACCTAAGGGCACCCCCTTACCCTGAATGATAGAAAAACTGTCCACCACAATATATAACAATCTAACTATGTCATCATCAGTAATATAATCAGCCAAAATACTTTTTAATACTTCGTGGTCAATTGAGGCAAAGAACTTCCTGATGTCACATTTCAGTACCCAGCATGTTCTAGTATGGTTATGGGAAACCTGATAGGCAAACTCGCGAAAGCGATTCAGGGATTTATGCGTGCCTTTGTTTAATCGGCAGGAAAATGAATCGGCAATGAAAATTCTGTCAAAAAATGGGTACAGCAGTCTATAAATAGCATGGTGCAATAATCTATCCCTGACAGTGGTCTTGTGAATGTTCCTAGGTTTGGGATCGGAAATGTTAAAAGCCTGATAACCACCGTGTTTATATTGCTTTAGAACTAAATCCTTATGAAGTGCCAGAATGTTACCCATTAACCTTAGTTCAAACTTCTGCACATCAGTCTTGCTTCTTTTGCCTCTCACAAATTCCTGCCAGGCGGCCAGCAAATTTTCCACGGAAATGATATCATTATAGCTATGGCCGAATTGAATTTTGGGCATGAACCAAATAGTAGCCCCCCCCCCGACCATTTTTCAACCTCGGCTGTTGCCTCTGTTGCAGAAGCTAAAGACAGTTTATCTTTTATGGTTTGGTTATTACCAAACATTACCTAAAACCACACGTTATTCACTAGGGCAACGGATAGACACTCTATTTATTGAAACGATTGAGGCGATATCCACCGCTAGTTTTATGACACGCCAGGAAAAAATGCCTTATATAAGACTAGCAATTCGCAAGTTAGACACTGCCAAAATACTGCTTATAGTGCTCTGGGAAACTAAAGCCTTGCCCACTAAACAATACGCCGCACTATCTGCACCTTTAGATGAAATCGGCAAAATGTTGGGCGGCTGGCAAGGACAGCTTGCAAAAAACTCATCCGCCCGGGGCGGATGAGAAACAAAGAGAGTTGCGAGAACAAACACAAGCTCGTCCACAAGATTCCAGTGATTACCGGGATTGGCATAGTTACCATTGAGCCAACGCTTACCATTGTCATTGTGCTTAACTTTGAACACGTTCGGATTACCATCGGAATCAGTTATATATGGAACGCCATCTTAGCCACCACCCTTTGACTACTCTCAGAGTTGTATCGTATTTGGCATCTTATAATGCCCTAACACTCCATACCAAGTAGCTTCATTTGTTGGAGCGCTTCAACTATGCTGTCGTAAATCTTAATCTACGACACTCTAAGTTTGAAGTCGTCCGGGTTCGGCGACAGGAAACCGTGATCTCCTGCACATTTGCCTAATACCAACTTTAGCGTACAAAAAATTAAAACCTGTGTCCATTTTTGAACACAGGTTTATTTTTTTAAGTGCTTAGGTTTAAGTTACTAAGGGCTAGGCCTTAGATTCAGAGAGCAAAGTGCTACTTGCGAGAACAAACACAAGCTCGCCCACAAGAATCCAGCGAAAACCAGGAAAGGCATAGCCACCATCGAGCCAACGCCCACCACGGCCACCGTGCCCAACTTCGAACACGCGCGGATAACCATCGGAAACAGTTATAGTATTCATAGCTAGCCAAAAATAATCTCCCTTAACTTGATCCGCTAACTCCAGCCTTAAGTGTGGTCCGACTTCTGCTGGGCACAAACTACCTACCTGCTTAATGCGAGCCCAAAGCTCGACGGTTGTAGGTTGGGTAGAAAATCCCAAATCGCGGACTTTTATCCGAGCCAAATTAATGGTTTTCTTCTCCGGTAAAGTAGTGAACTCCGGTTTGGACATTATATCCTTAGCCCAGTCGCTGATATAGAATTTTTTTTCTGCTAGTTGCTGTAACAACTCATTTTTGGATACGCCCCCAATAGTGATGGTTTTCCAAATAGGAAATGAACTGATGTTCACTGTTGCTTGGCAACCATTTTTGAGGAAATCGGTAAACCTGCGTCCGGCTTCTTTAGGGTCGCGCACTACTAAATCTTGCAAGCCTGAGGCTGAAAAATCAATGTCTTCCCAATTGGTATTAACGGCTA
>Ga0209417_1003684_pt1 | contig 19903 bp, 30 predicted proteins | sample RifGroF2_FD_184002 | JGI IMG/M metagenome (GOLD analysis project Ga0209417, IMG submission 184002) | Groundwater microbial communities from Rifle, Colorado, USA - Groundwater F2 (SPAdes) (version 2) | ecosystem: Environmental > Aquatic > Deep subsurface > Groundwater | place: Rifle, Colorado... | reverse complement strand
CGTCTGCCGCATCCTCGGCAGTAAACTCATACCTGCCTTGACGGTTCTCACTGCCAAATAGCCTCGGTTCGTACATTTTCCAGTCATCCTCTGTGGCTGTAGCAGACTGTTTAACTTTCAGCACGTCAATGTTACGAGATTTCATACCTGCTGTAGCGGGTACAGTGTACGCCGCAGTACCTGACGTTACCGTAACCTCATAAATTTTAGGTATCTTTACTGCCTCTAAAATCTGACCGTATATTTGATTCAGCCAACGTATCTTTGTGGCTGTGGTGATACTGTTAGCCACAAACGTATCGGCATCGGATAAAATCTCCGTTAAAGTCATTATCTCACCTCTATACAATAAAAGCGAGGTAAGTTATTACCCCGCCTTATTCTTTTATTCAATTCGTTATATTACAATATACTCGATGTAGGCAAAACCCACAATCCCTGCCGATGCACCAGAGGCTACTGAACCAGTAACCCATTTACCGGCAGCAAGTTTCTGCCTCGATTTACCGTTGTCGCCTTTGTCCGTGATATTATCAAATACCCCTGCGGCGGCGTTTACGTCCAACCCGTCAATGAGGTCGTCTATCTTAGTAGTGGCCGAGGTAGCAGTAGTACCACAATCCAAGGTGCAAGCACCTGTGGACTTAGTAGTTACGTCAAGGATTAACCGTTGAACGATGATTGACGATGTCTCGTCGTTCTGCCAGGCGAATACACCGCCTCCGGTATCTACTGCTGCGAGTGCTATCTTAGCCACCTTTACCACACGATCTGAGTTTTTTATGAGATTCAATTCTGCTGTGGTCACTGTAGCACCGTGTAAGATATTTAGTTCTGCCGGAGTAGCCGTGACTTCCACAGCATCAATCTTTAAACTCCCTACATCTATACCGTCAGGAAAACCAGTATCAGGCAAATTTATCACCTACCTTTAAACTTTCATATTTAAACCTAAGTACCTAAACTTCCCACCATGCCCCTCCAGTCCGAATACCCCTGGGAACTTCTCATGTAACCGGAATACTTTTGAATGTGAGTGTCGAAGTTAGTCTCACGGTTAAACTCAGGTCTGATTCTGTGCCAGAAAATGAGGTTATCGAAGGAGTCATCCTGCAAGAACCACGCAGTAGCGGAAGTCAAGTAATCCATGATGATCATTCTGAGTTTACCTTTAACGGAGTTGATGTTGTTATTCGCAGAGTCTATTTGCTGTGTGGATTGTAACAGTACGGTAGCCTTGAACTCAAGGTCTGCCGGAATGATTAACTTCTTAGGCATACACTGAATTTTTAAACCTGCGTCATCTACTTGTCTACGGGCAAGCAGTAAAGCCGCTTGCAGGTTAACCTCGTTCAATGCACCGGAGGCGAGGTTATCGCAAGTACCGCCTGCATTACCTCTTAACGGGTGAGCGTCATGGAATAATGCCACACCATCATAACCTGTGTTAGTGAAACCACCATTCAAAATGTCTGCGGCGTTCTTCTCTACCTTAACTCTACCGCCTTTACCTAAAGATTTAGGTAACTTTTTAATAACGGAGTACATTTCATCATCCACAAGTTTACGCTCGACTTGACAGCCTTTTGCATACTCTGTGTGGGTGTATACAACGTCGTCGCCAAGGTTGATAGCCTCGTAGGAGATTGACCCCATAGATTCTTTTTCTTCCCATTCGCCCAAACCTGCAACGTGTTGGTCAGTTTCTTTGGCTTTCTTAGAGGTCATTACTTTAAAGACCTGTGGGAACTGTTCCGGTAACTCTGTATAGGACTCGTAGAAAACCTTACGAAGTCCAGGCTCAAGCAGTACACCAAAATTTGCACTAGATACAGCCATTTATATTTCACCTCTTTATTTTTTAATTAGTTAACTACAAGGGATTTCTTAGCCGCCAAGCACTTAACCCATGCTACACCTGCGGTGTTATCGTAATCCACAACAACCCAAGCACCGTCCGTAGTGTCATCCAAATCAATCTTGTTTAGTGCTGTGGATTTAAGGTCAAACGCTGTACCAATGTCAGCGTCAGTCAAGGATGTTTTCGATCCTGCTACATAGTCTACTTTAAAAATTACGTCTGATAAGGCAAGAATAACTTTTACAGGGTCGCCTGCGGTTGTAGCGGTAGCAATAGTCTCCTGCACCACACCGACAATGGCAGTATCAGCCGCACCACCATTAGTAATCAAACCTGATGATAATGCCGCAGTATAGCCTTTTACGTAAGTCTTATTCTCGGTAGAGGGAAACTCCTTTATGGGAATTACCGAATCCCCGCCCGTTCTGTGGGAGTATTGAAAAGCCATTTATAAATCACCTCTTATTTTTTCTTCTTTAAAAACTCTAACCAGTCGTCGATATTCTTGGAGCTTTTCAAAGCGTTATGCTCGTCAGCCTCAATCCCGAAAGCGTTTGCCACAAAAGCCTCGTCCTGACTCTCGAATTTGTTGGCTTGACCTGACAGTGAGCCGTTAGCCGATACCACACCAAACCCTGCGTTAGCCTCTCGCTGCGCAATTGTACGCTGTTCTGCCTCCCTCGCTAACTGCTTAGAACGATTCTCTCCGTTTACCGCCCAGTAAGCCTGCCGAAGTGTCATCCCTGTCTTTGCGGCGTGGGCTTTCACGGACTCGGCTACCTCGTCATAATCAGAATAGATAGGGTCAGCCTTGAGTTCTGATTCTTCAATCTTCTGCTGTAAAGCTAAATTCTGCTCGTACACCTGACGAACAGTACCGGCCATACCGGATAAGTGTTGATATGTGGTAGGGTCTAAGCCTGATTGTTTCATTTGTTGTTGCTGTTCAAATGCTTCGAGTTTTTCTGCTAACTGCTTCTCGTTCATACCTGTGGCCCTCATCATTCTATCCGTGAGGGCTTTGTACTGGGCAATTTCCATGTCGTGCTTTGCCTTGAGTTTGGCCTTCTCAGCGCGTATTGCTGCATTAGCGTCCGGTTGCTTGTCCTGCCCGGCGACAGCAGAACCATCATCAATCACGCCCGTACCTTCCCCGCCCTGCTCATCAGTACCGGAGAAATCAGCACCCTCGCCACCTGCACCTGTACCGCCGTCATCCACAAGTTTCATGGACTTGTTGAAAAACTTCTCCCAAGGTCTTTTATTTACTCTAAACATAATATCCTCCTTAACGTCACATGGACGACTCGCCCGACAATACCCCGGCGACGGGTTTATGTTGTGAAACTAACGCTTATTCGTTAGTTGGGTTAAATTAGCCCCTCACTTTTCCATTTAGTAAGGTACTCTTGAACCTCAACTGACTGGGTTTCAGGCGATTCTAACCAACCTTCAACAATAATTTCCGGGATAGTAATACTATCCCCCGTTTCCAATATATCGTTTGCCAAAACGACTACCTTTTGTCCGTCTGCATCAGTAACAATAATATCATTAAAAGTATTTGGTAAACTCATAAGTTTACACCCCCTTTTTATTGTGCGAAATATCCAAGCTTGGTCACCTCAATGTCTGCTCCGCTCGAATTCTGTATATCAAAACGACAAATACTAGACCGAATTTGCTTTGCTTCTACCCTAGCTTCTCTCACGCCTGCGGCAACTGTCGTAGCATCATTTGCCCACGATGCAGGCATTTTATGAATAATTCTCAGGGTTACATTGCCCGCTGTATTGGAGGTAAGATAAAAACCTGCTGATACGTAACCATATCCAGCAACATTTTTATCAGCAGAATTATAGGTTGCACCATTTATAACGGTAACTTTTGCAGGACTTGGGTCATTGATAATATACTCTTCAAGATAAGGTCTTAGAACGCTTCCTATCGTTGCTGTTCCGCTAGGTATACTACCAGTTAGTTTCGTAAGTAAACTACCAGTAGCATCAGTTTCCAATGTCACAGCATCGCCATTATCCCTCGTTGCCGGGGTTGTGCTGTATCTACCTGCAAGAAGTACAGGGTTGCCACTAGCGGCGGCATTATCTGCTGCTTTACCTACTGTTATTACATCTGAACTAAGCGGTCTAGCGACTCCAACAGCAAGAGATTTAACAGTTAGACTTGTGCTTGCCCCTGCACCTGATATTACAGCCAAAACAGATTTATATCCTGACACATCAAACTTAGAAATACCTGTTGTAGTAACTGCAGAAGTACCAGGTAATGCTTCATAATTAGTACCGTCAACACTACCTTTATATGTTATAGTTGCACCGTCAAATGTACCTGTCGCTTGAAAGGCTATTGGACCATATCCGCTTACGGTAGCGGCAGTACCATTACCGTTTGTCGTTGCTGCGTTTTGGTGTGTAGTTTCCAGTGTTGTTGCCGGGATACCACCTTGTGCTAATGTGGCTTGTACGGACGCTAGCGTTGCCTCCGTAGCAGGTGCCGCTATAATCTTAGCCAGAATCGCCGCCAATGTTGTCTGCGTGGCAAAATCTTTAGCTATAAGTGTATCTTGTTTTGCCTCAGTCGCTGGGGCAGATATAATTTTCGCTAAGACTGCCGCAAGGGTCGTTTGTGTAGCGAAGTCTTTCGCAATTAATGTATCTTGTTTTGCTTCCGTGGCCGGAGCCGTAATAATTTTAGCTAACACTTCTGCTAACGTAGTCTGCGTTGCAAAGTCTTTAGCGTTTAACGTGGTTAATGCTGTCTCTAATCCATCAACATGACCAATAAGTGTATCCTGCTTTGCCGATGTTGCTGCACCTGTTGAGAGCGGTATAGCACCCAACGAAAATGTACCGTCACCGTTATCCACAAGTTTTACAGGGTTGCCTCCGAGTAATACCGTTGTATCCGCCATACTTTATACCTCCAATACATGAACATTTACAGGTGGCCCACCGACACCATGATACCCACAATGAGGGCAAGTAACATAAAGTTTATCTGGTGGGTCGCCGGGTCTGCGGTCACGCAACGCTACTCGTTCACACCTCACGCAAGTAGGGTTACGCATAATATGACCCTGTAAGTCTCTGCTACGCGTTAGATTATCTTGAAATGCGTGTCTTAAATATTTTTGTTCAATCTCTCTCATACCTATTTTTGCTCTAGGTGTTATCTGGGCGAGATACTCAGCAGCACGTTTAACTTTCTGCTCAAATGTCAATGCCATTACTGACCACCTCCCATAGCACTCATTAGTGCTTGTAGTATCTCAGGTGGTATATCGCCGCCTTGAGGTTGACCATCCTGCGGAAACGCTTGCCCCTCCATGCCAGGAGGTATTTGACCGTTCATTTGCGCCGTTACTTCCGGTGGTACGTTACGACCTGCGAATGTACCCTGTGGGTTAAGCGGGTCGATAATCGGCCAATTCATCTGATTCTTGAGGAATAGCCTTGCCTCCTCTGTGGTAACAATACCGTTTTGGTGTAACTCGTTAGTTGCTTGGTAGAGAAAGGATACACTTGTAGGTAGTCCTGCACCGATAGAGAATTCTAAGTCGAAGTCTGCATCTTTTGTTACCTGCTGTTGCCCTGACTCGTCCATCAGAGGTACAAGAGTATGTTCTTCCATCCCTGTCTCTGGATTGGGTATAGATTTAGGTATAAGTTTCGGTATCGAATTAAGGTCTGAACCTCTGAACCAAATGTAGTCATTATCTCTGGAGTTAAGAATACGGAACGCTCTTTCCTCGGTGAAATACTCTTTCACGTAGTCGAGCATAAGTTCCATTACCTCTCGCATCCCTGCCTGTAACATCATTCGTTTGTGGTTAGCCCGTCTGTTTCCTGCCTCCTGTAATGCGAGGATAGCCGCCGCAGCCCTGAGTGACCCCGGCTTACGCCCTTCCACGATATCTGACCTGCCTGATATAATCTCAGCCTCACGAAAACCCATGTCACGACGATTCTGTATGTATGCAGGCATATTCGGAGGCTCTACCATTTTCCAAGCAGACGGGTCACGTGCTACCACATTTAATCCTGCCTTGTTCGTCCATTTCTTAGGATTAATGCCGGATGAAATACCGATAATCTTTTGAATATTACCCATTAATCGAGCGTTTGAACGTATCTGGTCGTCTAAGTCATTGATTAAATCCTGTGTAGGCATGAGTAATTCAACGTCACCTGTACCCCACAATCTACCTTCGTTGAGGTAACAGGGAGTTATTACACACGGATATTTACCGTGTTTGTAGAAACTCATTGACCCTGACTTTTTACGATGCTCTTTGCTGTCGTATATTAAAGTTTCGTTAGCCACAATGAATAGCCGTAGAAATGGTACTCCATCCTCTAAATCCTTCACCCAGCACTCCAAGAAAAATATTTTATCCTTAGAGATTGTATCAAGTTCGTCACTACCCTCACCATCGAATAGTTGAATCGAGCGTGTAACTGACGAGTTAGCCGGACGTAAATCTTTAGCCATTGGGCCGAATATTGGATGACGTTTAATCCAGTTTAAAGGTTTATACATAGCATGAGCAAGGAAGTCACCTTCTTGCATCTCCTCGGCCATTGTTACTTTAGGGTCGGGGAAAATATTCACCGGACTAACTGAGTCAAGTATCGGTAAACCTTTACCGCGCATAGCATTAGGGTCATACCATATTTTCCATGCCCCTGTGCCGAGTTTTAACCGGCCTGTTTCATGCCGTGCTAGTTTTATGAGTGTCTTATTTTTGTGGAGTAGCCACTTCATAATGTGCTGAACGTGTGTGGAAAACATCTGGTCAGAAGGTTCTTCGCCTTTGGCCATCACGTCCCACGGTTGATCCACAAGGTCAGCTACCTGTGATTCGATATTCGGCAGGATTATGTTAGTTGACGACCCGGGATCCTCGGCATTTATGGGTAGATTAACTCTACCATAATAATAATCGTCGAACTCTGCCCAATCATCATGCAGACCTAATGCCGCTTTTGAGTCGTAAGCCGACTCGAATTTTTCAAGGACTTGTCTTACTATAGGGTCTAGCAATTTATCTTCTCACCCCTTTTTTTAAGGGACTTCGCTCCATCTCAGACGGATCAATAGGATCGAGGTTTAGGCTTTCGGTAGGCTTGAACAGGTTTCCCGGTTTCCAGGAGGTTCGTTTCGTCCTCATGTTCCGAGGCTGTTCTTCTGTATAGATACCTTTTGTCAAAATATCCGAAATACGTTCAATATCCTCTAACTTACTCCGTCTACCTACATAGTACCCTATACCTGTAAATAATGCAATACACAAAGCATTAAATAAAGAAAAAAGTATATCCAACCTATAACCCCCTATACAAGATTCCTAAGCAAAAACCAACAACCGCCCCCACAAAGAACCTCACCGCCTTATCACATGAAGTCAATGTATTCAGCCTCCCCCATTACCATGTCAGCATGTTCTTCGTCCTCTTGAATAGAAGGGTGCTCCCATGCCCCTGAGTTTTTACGCTCGGTGTCCCTGCGTTTCTTCATATCCCACACATCAAGCCAACCGCCTATCGGATTAAGAGAAACTAATAGGTATGCTAGACCATCAAATGCGTGGTCGTTCTGTTTCAAACGCTTACCCTCGATATTAGGATTCCATTTCTGACTCTTTAACGAGTCAATCAGTGACTCACAGTTTTTACAGATTAAGAGTTTACCTTTAAGTAAGTATTGATGCACTGTCATAATCTTTGTATCGTCATCGTTAGTTAAAGCGGGTTGTAAAGTTACACCTTCATCAAGGTAAGCATCTGCCGGTGATACTTTATTGACTCCTCGGTTACGTGTGGAAGGGTCAGCCCATACCCACGTGAATCCATGCGCTCGTATCCATCCTGCCACCACAGAAATATTAGCCTCTGATTGGTGATACTCATCAGTTATGACTACTAAACCTGTTGATGGATCTTGTCTACCCACAATAATAGCCGTTGGTGCTGAGATACCGAAGTCGAACCCTGCTTCTTTGTTCCATTGTGATACGTCAATGTCTGCTTTGTCTACAGTATGGGTCTGCTCGTCAAACTCTGTGAAAATCTGACCCTCGAATACGTCAAAAGATGCGTCAAGAAAACGTTTAACCCACGTATCGGGGTTATTCGCCCGTAACATTTCCTCGTAACCGTCCGGTAGATAGGGGTTTTCTCTTGTTTTAACCACAGTACCATAGTAATTATTCTTATCCCTGCGGTTAGGTGAGAAGAACCAGTGGTAAACCCAATCCCTACCGCCTGAGTTTGTGGTAACGAACCCTCGTAATGGCCCAACCACACCTCTAAGACGGGCCTGCAGCATCAAAAATGTGGACTCAGGAACCTCTTTCCCGTCAGGTTCGTGTGCCTCATCGATCCAAAAGCCGTCAATATCTAATGAACCTAACGGCCCTGGCTCGTCCAAGTGACGGAAAAGAATCTCTGAATAAACGTCCGGCTCTCTAGTCTTGATAAGTAACCTACCCCGTGTTTCCTGCCATTGAGCAATCAACGCAGGATTAAGCATATCGAAAAATGTTTTTTGTGTGGTTTCACGTAATGCGGATGAGGTTAAACGACCTACTAAGAAACGCCCTCCGGGGTACAGTTGTGCCCACTTCTGAATCTCCTGTACACCCATTCTAGTTTTACCGCCGCCTACACCTGATACCATTGCTCGGTATTTTGATGGGTTAGTGTGAAAATCTACTTGGTGCGGTAAAGGCTCATATAACTGCTCCTCGAATTTCTTAGCACGTTGAACTCTTTTCTTACCGGGACGGGGAATGGCAAAGGCCAATTAATTCACCACCCCGGTAGTCGGCTCAGTGTGGAGTGCTTTCTCCTCTGGACTTAACATACCATCGTTAAACGTGAGAGTTACGCCGCCGCCGTGTTGGTACACGTTAGAGTCCACACGATCACGAAATTTCTCAGGTCTGTATGCCTTGAGAAGAAACATTAAAAGTGTGTCTGATTTAGCCTTAGCACGTTCAAGGGCCACAGACTCTAATTCATCTGCTATAACGTCCCGTGACTCAAGTACCGCCTCGGCAAATGCAGGACATTCCTCCATCCATTCACGGCGGGTACTGCCTGACATGGACACCATGCTGTCAGCGACCTCCACAGTACCGAAGTTAACGTATGACGCAATGTATACGACCATACGCTTTATTACTTCTGTGGGAGTCAGTTTATATTTTGAGCAGTATTTAATGAAGTAGTTACTTTTAGAAACTTGCTTAAAGGCTTCCTCTTTGTTCATCAAAGAGATAATTTTTTTCTTCTTACCCTCTTTGTACTTCTCGGATGCCAATAATAAAGAGGTTATCTTTTTAGCCTCTTTCTGATCTTGAATAGTAGGTCTGCCGTGTTTACCCTTACGAACCAGTTTCACGGCCTCTTTATACAGTTTAGCCTCAAAAGCGTCCGCTATAGGAGTCGGAGTATCGTCCACTTTTTTAGTTTCAACTTTAGGCTTAGATTTAGTTCCTTTACCATATGACATGAAGTATTCACCTCCTATACTTAAATATATAGTATTAAGTAAAAAAATGCAATAAAAAAGACACCTACAATTTATGCCGATCCTGTAGATGCCTTTTAAAGAAAGGAGGAAAAAGGAGGTCAATGAGTACACCGAACCAAACCAGAATGAAAATGTCCCTGCGCTGCCCTACCTTTAATATACTTTATACTCCTCGGTGTTGGCAAGTTTTTCTTTGTGATTTTTTGTGAAATAATCTAAAATTATTTTCTCAAGTAGTGCTGACTGTGTGGTTTCCTCTTGTGCGGCCATTTGTTTGAGTAGACGGTGAGCGTTCTTGTCCACATAAGTACCTAGTTTAGTTTTAACCATTTAACTTACTGAGTATCTTAGCCAATTCTGCCCTACTCACAGCACCATCCGGCCTAAACGTGCCATCAACGTAACCCGTCATTAACTCATTAATCTTCATACGTTTGATAAACTCAGCCGCCCAATGATCCACAGGAACGTCAATGAAAGGACCTTGCGGTTTAGGTGCAGGAAGTAAATCTTTAAACAGCCTGTCCCAAGGGAACTTAGGGCCGGGGCAGTTCTGACGGTTCACAGAGTCGATACGATAATGCCCGATAATATAATCACGGTCAACGAGTATGTTATGTTTAGCAATCAACATTTTGTGTAGTGCTAAAGTTGCTTGATACTGTGGTTCAGTTAAGTCACCGTCTAAACCTGCACCCCTGTACCCTTCATGCTCAATACCGATAGTAATGTTATTTGGATTAGTTACACCATGCAAAGGCCAGTTAGGATTATTTACTGCCCCTGCATGCCACGCCTTACTAGCATCGTCAACTAACTGAACAACCTCACCCTTACGGCTTACAACATAATGTGCGGATGCTCTGGATTGTGGATTACATAGCCATGACACCGCACCGTCAAACGAACCGGCTGTGATATGATTAACGATAGCCACAATCTTATGACCGTCACGACTACCGTAATTAGGACTTGCTTTGTATTGTATATCCACTATATAGCCACTCCTTTATACTTATCTACTGATACATTAACATCGGATAAAAAATATATACCGCTATCAGGATACTCGTTGTCAAAGATAACAGACGATATACCTGCATCATATATAACATTAGCACATATCGTACAAGGTGCATGGGTAACATACATAGTAGCGTCTAACGGGTTATTGTAGTGTTTGTACGCATCAAGTATGCAAGCAACCTCGGCATGTAACGCCCTGCACACCTCCAACCTCTCACCACTAGGTATATTTAACTTTTCTCTCTTACAGCCATGCATCATACAGTCAAACTTAATAATAGGCCCATTGTAACCCACACCTATAACCTTATCATCTTTAACAAGCACAGCCCCTACCTTACGGCGTAAGCATGTGGAATAATTAGCAGTGTCTTTAGCTAACTCCATATAGTCAACCACTCTACCAATCCTCCATAACTTTGACCTCGGCGTAGTGTTCAGCCGGGAAGTTTTTGTTATACTCAATATCTGCATATATAATAGGAAGTGATTGTTTGAAATAGGAAAGTAATGGAATAGCGACTTGCTGCATTTGTGGGTGTGCGTGTACGTCAGCACGTAATTTGAAGAAATGTCGCCACTCACGTAAATTCGCCGTCATTACTAACTCGGTTTTCGTAGAATTAGAAAGAACGGAACGAGCCTCTTGGGATGTACGTCCAGCATCGAGCATATACATATAGGCAGACTCAGCATCATCACACCCCTGATCCCAGTCAGATTCACCTTTATCATTACCGTCGAAGAAAAAAGGTTTAATAACGGTTATCTCCCTACCGAACTTATCTTGAGAATAATTTGCGTACCTCGTACTCTCTTGTGAATAACTGGCAAGTCTGTGTCTTACTATCTCATGTGATATGCCCCTATCCACAATGAAATGTACCGTTACGCTCTCATGCTCGATAACCGACTCGTGACCCTTCTTGATTATCCCGGCAACGAAACTGTCAGGTGACTGTGCAGGCTCAGATTGATAACACACTCTCCCGCACCGTTCAATCTTTCGCATGACCTTTTCAGTATTAATTTTCGGAACCATGACATACGGCTTAATTATCTTCACTGTAATAACTCCTCCCTTTGTTCTTCTCTACCATCGCCTCTTGAGTCATCTTTGTGGATACTCCGTTACGTTCTTCACGCATACGCTGTAGTGTTTCCACACTCTGAGCCAAGTCGCATAACTCCATGTCCATGTCACCCATCATACCTTCATTGTACGCAGTAAATACTTCCCGTACCTCCTCAAGTATGTGGTCAAGTTGTTGCTTGACAGTGTTAGTGTCGGCAAACTTTATACGAGGGAATTTATAAGGCATATGTTTTAATCACCTTTCTGAGTGGCAGATTCCCAACCACTTAAAGTATCACAACTGCCGCAAAAATGCTCTGAATCGTCATACTTACAATTACTACATGATCTATAGTCATCTACCTCCTGAGTAGCGTGGCTATCACAGAAACATTCAAAACTAGAATTACTATCCCTAACCTCTATCACTTTACTCAACTCCACACCACAAAGAATATGCGAGTAGTCGCTTACCTTCTTCAAGTCCTCAAGGTTACGGGTTTTCTTGAATCGTGTAGCATACTTAATAATGTTGGCTAAACAAAAATCTTCAATTAAACCTTTAGATATAATTAAGTCGATAGGCTCGATGCCGCCCTCTTTGTAATGTGACGAACCTTCTGTTTGGCAATAGTCCCTGCCGAGGTTACGAATACTGCTAATCGATTTCACGTTTTACCTCCATTCCGGTGTATCAGTTACATCAACAAATTTACCGTCGATACGTTGATACACTCTTTGATTTTTTGACCCTCTGAATTTTAACGATATGTCACGTTGTGCCTCGATGTATCTGCCATCCACAATGTAATCCGTAAGTGGTAATGAGTATGTGTTATACTTTAATTCATTAAAGGTGTAACCAGTATACAACATAAAATTTAAGTTAGGCAGTTTTTCTTTAAGTAGTACGGTAAGGGCGTACAACTCTAACTCTTGATCCATCGGCTCGCCACCTGAGTAAGTTATGCCGGTTATTAACGGGTTAGCATCTAAATGATTGAGTATAACTTTACTTAAATCTTTAGGTGTAATAAATATACCACTGTCGTAATCATGCGTCTGTGGATTGTGGCAGCCTTTACAATTATGATTGCATCCTTGAAAAAATACGACGAGCCGTATCCCGATACCGTCGACAATTGATTGCGGTACTATCTGTGCTATCCTCATCTTTAAAGGTTGTCCTCCCTCCAAATAGTAGTGTCATTTCTGTTGTGGTAGTTATGGTGTAATCACTAAGACACTCTAAGTTTTTACACTTAACTGTGGTTACACCTGGAGAAAAAACATTAGATTGATTCTCTGTGCCGCACGTTAGGCATGTCCACACATGAATCATTTATCAGTCCTCCTTAATGTTAACAATCTTAGGAGTTTTTTTAACTATATTAAGGATTAATTCATATTGCTCAGGTGTGATAATTTTGTCAGCATGTCCTAACTGTATACGAGTATATAAACATGTAGAAGATGCGTATTCAGTAGGCACACGTGTAAAAATACGTTTCTTAGAGTCAGGTACAACATATGATCTTATAGCGTCAATAACCTGATCCGAGTGACTACTAACTAACTCATCACCATTCATAACAGTAACAACATCACGCTTTGAATTGCAACCACACTCAATACTTCCTTTTGATAGAGAGTTATAACAGTTACCTACCTCAGTAATAATCTCAATGTCATAGTCACACCCTAATGTAGTACCGTGACATATACTTTTAGGGAAAGTCTTTAACCAATTACGTAAGTCATTCACATCATTAAACATTTTTTAGTCCTCCTCGTCGTCCATGTATAGCGAAGGCATAGTTACCGCCCTGTCGTCCCAATACTCATTCGCGTAAACTTTGCGAGTATTCACTGCGTCCTGCATCCACTCGAATACTGACGGGTGCTGCTCATTGAAGTAGTATATTGGTAGTCTATGTTTTTCGATAAATTTTTTAGCGTCCTCAAGTTTCTCACCGGCCCTGCATGTCCACAAAATAAAGACAGTGTTAGGCTTACCTATTAACTGTGCCTGCATCATGTTAGCTACAGACTTAATAAGTTCTGCTTTGGATATATCCGGCCAAGTGTTTCTAGCTAATGTCCCGTCAAAATCTATTGCTATAAGGTAAGGCTTTTTACTCATTTTTTCATTAACCCTCTTTCAGCCATTTTATTTACTACCGCCTTTATAGCATTACTGGTACACTCTTTTTTAAGGACAATAAAGTTTTTAACGTAGTCGTCATGCTCTCTACACTGTTTAATCAAACGCCGTCACCGTCCTTTATAATTTTTTTCTCTACAAATAGTATACGCCCTACTCGTATGGTAAGTAAACAATTATTTAGCAGAAATCTTCTAAATTTTTATTACTACCACAGTAGAGTGTATAGTTACCACAGTTTTATGGATATACTGTTACTGGGTACTTAAATTTACTTTCCCAGGTCTAGCGAATGACCTTCTAAAAATTTAAACTTAATATTTTTGTTTAATTATTACCACACTATGAAGTGTTATTGATTTATACTTGGTGTGGTTTTTCTTTTCGTCTTTTTTAAATGTTCTTGTTTACAGTATTTTAATTAACGTATTTAAATCTTTTTGTATAGTTATACTAGAGGAAAATATTATACTTTTAGGTTAGGTATTGGAAAATTCAAAGTCCGCTACTCGTTTACCACAATGATTTATTTCCCACACTTATCGTTTTGTTAGTCTCGACAATACGATACCCCGCACCTACTATATAGTTGACTTCAACAATATGGTGTATGGTTCTCCACAATAAAATAGTGTTTCTCTTTTTAGTGTCTGTATCGTTCCTTTCTGTATTATTAAGGAAATTTGTATAGGAATGGTATGGTAGTGTCCACAGTGAGGGATGCATTAGGGGTTTTGGTCGTGCCGGTGGGGGCGGGGTAGGGGGGTTAGGCGTGAAATGCCGTTATCATGCCTTATGCTTATAGACAAAAAAATAAGGTGTTTACTATCAGTACAGCACTTTTCAGAAGCTAAAATACAGCACTTTTAGCCCATTTTTAACTGTTTTTTAATAAAAAGTGCTGCCCCGTCCGTGAAAAGTGCTGCCCTTCACAAAAAATTGATACAAAAACCACATCCCCCTAATCACCTTATACATGGAACTATAAACTCCGATAGCCTCTAAACATGAAGTGATGTACCATACCAAAACACCTTATTTTTTTTTGTTTAGTTACGGGAACCCGCGCCGTTGCTGGGTTTTAGCACCTTATTTTTTTTTGTTTAGGGTGATTAACGTGACAGGACGACATATCCCCACACCTGGAGCTTTGCTCCAGTGGGATATATTGTCTACTAAAATAGGCTATTATTATTTTATAGGGAATCGTAAAATGAGGCATTTTATGAATTCCTCGTTTTAGCCCATATTAACTTAAATAATTAAATTAGCTCCGTTTATCTAACCATATCCCCGTTTAAAAAAAGGATTCTAGAGCTACAACGACCTTTAAAGAGTATTCAGAAGCTAAACTACAATAAAGAACTACCGGAAAAACATGTCAAAAACCTAAAATACCCCGTACAGCACTCACTTTTTGCCCAGTACAGCACTTTTTACACTCTTTCTCTTGACTACACTTCATATAAGTGCTACACTGTTAAAAACAGCGACTAAAAACCTAAAAACAAAAACTAACAAGGAGTGATTCACTAATGGCAGTATCTAAGGTAAACAAGCGAGTGTCCGTAACCATGTCTAAGGAGTTCCTGCATTTTGTGGAGTTCCTGGCAAGCAGGAAAAAACAAACTCTATCTCGGTACATCTATGAGACCTTATATATGAGAGCTAAACGTCTGGAAGGCAAACCTATCATGCAGGACTACAAAGATTACTTGTGGGAGCTTGAGAATAACATAGACTTCTAAGCAATACCACAAAAAGACCACACAGTTTTAAGGTTGTGTGGTCAATCTATCCCCAGAGCTTTAAACACCCAAAATGCTAGCAACCAAAAACCAGTAAAATAATACCTTCCATTATATACACAAAAAAGTTTAAACAAAAACATTAATAACTATAGACAAAACTTTAGTTATGTGATAGAATAGTCTTAGTTAAAGAACACGACAGAAACAAACTACCTAACAGAATATTGAGGCCACAAGGCGTAACCCGGTTAAGTCTGCATGATGCGGATCAAAGGTTACTGACAACGGACGCGAGACGAACGCGATCAGACGTGCGGTAAATGTGGCGGGTTAAGTTTTACCTATGGTACATAGAGACTTTATCATGTGTGGTATAGGTAAAACTTAAAAAGGGGGCTATGCTATGACAGTATTATTACCAGACGGTTACAATGGACATAAAGCTAAATTTTATATTAAACCATTAGAGGTTGATGGAGACTTGTTAAAATTGCAATGTGCCGAACACGGAAAAGAATATATGTTTAGATGGGTACATAAAACGCTTTTAAAGGAGGCTAATAATATGATTATCACTAGGAGCGCAATGAATAACAGAGATTATATTGAACTGCATGATAGAGTATTTTGTAATAAGGCAGGGGCCGAGTGCAATAGTGGCAGTTGCCGTACCTGCACAATATTTAATTCGCCGGAGCCGAGTACCTTCGGTCGTGAGATTGAGGGTCAAGAAAAGATTAATTTCACTCACAAAGACAAGAGTTATGTCATCGAGGTTGCCGGGTACGGTGAGTTATACGACGTGATAGACAGTATATCCTGTTAATTATTGATTGTCCCCACAAAAATAATACTTTGTGGGGATAAATGAATAATTAAACAAGGGGGTTTAAGTATGAAATTATATCAAGCTATGGCAAGCAAGTTGCAAGCCATTGAGAATTGCCTAAAGTCCAATAACACTGAATGGTTGGAAAAACATCAAGAATCACTTGAAGAACTTGTTAAATATAACCTTCCCAGCGGTTCCGGCATTGATAGCGGTAATACTCTAGACTTTGAGAACTCCGATCCTAACAGACTTATTATTGAATCGTCTTACCATGCTATGGATGAATATGGCGGCTATTGTGGTTGGTTCGACTATCGAGTTGTGGTTACTCCTTCGCTTGCCTCTAATATTAACTTAGAGATTGACGGATCTTTTGATGGTGAAGGCGGAGAAAGTTTGGATGAATACTTACATAGTAGGTATTACGATGCTCTATGCGAGGAGGTTTAATCTTTTGTGGGAATTAGCTTTTTGTTCTGCCGCCTTTTGGTTAGTCGTACAGTATATGTCCGGGAGGAGTTGAAGCTATGGATTTTCCTATATCTAAGTATTACGAAACTTGGGACGAGGAATCACTAGAAGCGGGTGAGACAGACTTAAAAGGTGATATATATACTAATTGGGGTTTTTCCCTTAGAGAGTTGGTTGAAACTATTCAGTCTGAAGGATTCAATGGAATTTCCCAATATCCTATTACCAGTTTAAAAAATTCTATTGCTCCTTGCCATGTATGGTTGTCTACCATTGATCCGGAAAGAGATTATGTAACAGGTGAAGTAACATTTTATACCTTGCATATTAAAACAACAGAGAAGAATTTTTACCGTATATGTAAACTTGCCGGGCTAATAAAGGAGTGAATAAAATGTCAGTATTGCAGGATTGGTTAGACGCTGACATGCCGGGAACATGGTACCCTGGGCCGGATTATTCAGAATTGATAGAGGAAGAATAATACCCTGCTGCAAGGCCCGATTAATGCCGGGCCTTTATGGAAGGTATTATTAAAACTAAGGAGGTAATATTATGTATTATGTTACTATGACAGATAAATTTTTATCAGGATGGGGCAAAGCTAATGGTAAAATTAATAAGCTAATATTTGAATGTGAAACATATGATCAAGCTCGTATAGTTTTTGACAACGCGGAAAACAGAAGCGACCAAAAGTATATAAATATATGCAGTAAAAAACCATATTACAATAGTAAAAGGTATTACCCACAATATAAAACTATTAAAGATTATCCTTCATGGTATGAAAAAAATTATTTTAGAGATAGAAACAACCTTTAAAAATTGTTGTCCGTTGCCCACAAGCATATTATTGTTTGTGGGCATAGGAGAATAATTAAAAGGGAGGCAATATAATGATAAGAAAAGGGAGTAAAGTAAAAGTAATTTCTGATAATGAAAACTATGAGAAATTTATAGGAAAAACGCTTAAAGTTATTGGAGTATTTAAAAATGACAAAGAACATCCTGGCTATGATATGGGAGTTTACCCAATGAAATTGTATGAATTCAAAGATTGTCCTTTCGCTCTTTATGAGTATGAGATTGAACACGTATGAAAACAAAAGTTGAACTTAAACAGGAAGGTAAAAGCATTTTTTATGCCGTGATTAATCCACCCACTGCCGATCAAGTGCCGATCATTTTGTGGGGTAAAGATCCGAAGGACGTTGAACGCAAACTAATACACCTAGTCAAAAAGCATAAACCCGGCATATAGCCGGGTTATGCAATAATAAGGGGGGTAATATAATGAGAACTGACACTATAAATGTATATAACTACTCGGAACTGTCGGAATCAGCAAAGGAAAAAGCATTTCATGGTTGGGTAAACGATGCCGACTATGGTTGGAGTGATGACAATAGAAATACTTTAACAGAGTTTACAAGAATATTCCCTGTTAAAGTTATTGACTATGAGTATGGTTATAGAGATTATATAGACTTCCGTTTTACCGAAAGTGACGAGATAGAAGAATTAAGCGGCTTGAGGCTTGCAACCTATATCCATAATAATTATTATGATGACCTGTTTACACCTAAAAATTATTGGTTATATGCTAACGGTAAACACAAAAAAAGAACTTCTAAAATCTTTGTTGGCAATTGCTGCCCGCTTACCGGGTTTCACATGGATAATGCAATACTAGGACCTGTTTACGATTTTCTTAAAAAACCTACTAACTTAAATTTTAAAGACTTAATGGAAGAATGTTTAGAATCATGGGTAAGTGCTTGTAGTAAACATTATGAAGCTTATATGTCGGAAGAAAATTTTTCAGAACTATGTGAGATTAATAACTGGGAGTTTACCGAGAGCGGGAAATGGTATTAGGCCGGCTACTGCCGGCCCTTTTTTTCTCCCTGTCGCCCATGCAATCACTTTATCGCACACATGATCACTTTATCGAAAACATTTCTCTCCTGTTAGACTCTTGACGTTTGGCTTTAATCTTTTCCCATGCGTCACCGTATAACGATTCCATGCGCTTGTTGAATATTTTCTCTTTGCGTACCTGTTTTTTGTAATACTTCTCGTATTCCGGCGTGTCATCCGGGGGGCCGATATGATACAATGTACCTAAGATACAACCTATACCACGACCTACACCATTTAAATTCACTTTATCACGTCCTTTACATTTTTTTTTAAGCATACCACAAACTTTACTGTCTCGGATTTGATCACTTTATCGTATCTCACTTTATCGCGCTCGTCGTCCACAACCACAACAACACGGGCGAACCGTCCCGGCATGGGCCAGTCTTTTGTATCCCACCGCTTACTGAGGGCGTACTGTTCGTACTTAATCACTTTATCCTGTATGTCCTTGCTGACGTACCTTTGGTACTCCACAAAGTAAGGTCTATCCTCTACTACACAGTAAGCGTCAGCGACGCCCATGCCGAAGTCATACTCCTTCACGAATACATTCACTTTATCGCGTACAGCCAACCACACATCGTTCACACCTAGTTTGTGGTCAAGCTGCCCTGGCGACTTACCTACCCAATACACATAATCATTCACACTCATACACTTACCACGCTGTATCAACTTAGCATCGTGCAGAGTTTTTAACTCCACACGACACTTCCACACCCCATAATCCGATTTATTAAATACTAACTGATTAATTTGCCGACGAGAAAGAACGCCCTGCTCTTTAAGTAAATTAATAATATAAAAACGTCTAATAGTTATTTTAGGCACTTTAAAGTTATTTAGTTGAAACTTAGCACTCATAAGACATAACACCTCGTTATAAAACAAAGTAACTTATACTTAACTTATATACAAACCTATAACTAAACCGTGTTACCAACTCAACGCCGACTCTTTATCTTGCTCCGTTGCAAGTACAGTCGGTACAACGCCCTTCGTTGCTGTGGGAAACATCTTGCGTAGCATAGGTACTACCGCCTTAGGATGCAGGTGCATAACCTGAACCTTACGCATCCTCTCCTTAGCCTGGAATATACACCGCCCCTGAGTCTCCAGGTACGCCGCCTGACTCCTCTCCTCGCCTAATATCATACGAGAGTACCGTCTTGAACTAACCTTAAACGCTATTGCTGTAGGAATAAGACTACGTAACTCACCTGACACGACCTTATTC
>Ga0209417_1003683_pt1 | contig 19913 bp, 22 predicted proteins | sample RifGroF2_FD_184002 | JGI IMG/M metagenome (GOLD analysis project Ga0209417, IMG submission 184002) | Groundwater microbial communities from Rifle, Colorado, USA - Groundwater F2 (SPAdes) (version 2) | ecosystem: Environmental > Aquatic > Deep subsurface > Groundwater | place: Rifle, Colorado... | reverse complement strand
AGATATGGAGACTAGCGTGCAAGAAACAATACCGGCTGAGAAGATTATTGATGAAATTAAGAAGAGGTTAAAAAATGGCTAATAATATGGTACACGATATTTTTTGTAAAATTGTGAGAGGGGAGATTAAATCAAAGCCGATATTTCAAAATAGAAATTTTATAGTAATCAAAGATATTAATCCTCAAGCGCCAATCCACCTACTAATTATTGCAAAGAAACATTTTGAAGATATTAGTAGTTTTAAAAAAGCACATACGGGATTACTTGGTGGGGGATTAATGATAGCTGAAAAAATATCAAAGAAGGTTGGATTAAAAAATGGATATAGGCTGATTATCAATCGAGGTGCCGATGCGCAGGGAGGTGTACCACATTTCCATATCCATATCCTTGGCGGGAAGAAATTAGGAACAAAAATAGTTAAATAATATAATTATTTAAGAAAGGAGGTATCTGTATGGTAGAAGTTAAAAGAAAGCCAAACGAAAGCATAGGCAGTTTAATGAGAAGGTTTAATCGCTTTGTTCAACAAAGCGGAGTTTTACTTAAGGCAAAAAAATCACAATTTAGAATCAAGAAACAGAATGAAAGAAAAGAAAAAAACGCAGCAATTATGGGGCTTCATTTAGGTGAATTAAGGCGCAGGCTGAATAAATTGGGCAAGTATGACGAGGAAACATTTGAAGAAGAAAAGAGAAAAATGAAACAGGAGCTTGATCTCTAGTAACAACTTCACTCGGCCTATTTAAATGGTACGACGTAAATACCTACTGGCATTTCGCCTCTTACTCGCGCCGTCGCGCTCCGTAAGCCCATTTAAATAGGCCAGGTTTTGTTGTATCAACTATGATCGATAACCGATTTCAGCCGATATTTAAAGTGGTTGAATTATTGTAAAAAGTTCTGTATCCTTAGAATATGTTAAAAGAACAAATACAAAATGATATTAAAGAGGCGATGAAGTCGGGCAATTCGGCCAAGCGAATGGCCTTAGGTATGGTTATGAGTACTATTAAGAATAAAGAGCTCGAGAAGAGATCAAAATTGTCTAAAACTGAGACCGACGTGACTAAGCTTGATGAGATTAGTAGATTATCCGATGAGGAGATTATTGATGTTGTCTCGTCAGAGATAAAAAAAAGAAAAGATTCAATCACGAGTTATCAGTCTGGCGGTAGGCCAGAATTAGCCGAGAAAGAGAATGAGGAAATCGGTTTTATTTCAATTTATATGCCAGAGCAACTTGGTGAAGATGCAGTCAGAGAAGAAATTAAAAAAACAATAACCGAAGTTAGTGCATCAAGTATTAAGGATATGGGCAAAGTTATTGGTGCGGTTATGGCCAAGATTAAGGGTAAAGCCGATGGACAGCTTGTCAGTCAAATAGTTAAGGAATTACTCGCATAGTAAACCGATATCGCCCGCCCGATTGTTTTGGATTAATAAAATTTTATTCAAAACAATCGGGCTTTATCGTATACGCCGGATACCATTTAGGAACTAGACATAGCAAGCTGCCCATGATACTATATGGAAGTTCTTTTTACGAGGATCCGAGTATGGGCTGTCTGCAATTTAATGTAGGCGATAACGTCAAATTTCATTCGACGCCTTTCTTCTGGAGGGCTATCGGCTTTCTGGCATCTGTGCGATTAGCTATTGAGAATAATGTAATTTTCAAAGTTGTCGCAACTTCTACCTTTCTTGGTGAACAATTTATTCTTGTTAAGGATCCGTCTGGTAGGCATCCTTTTGAACCATTAAATGCCCATCTTTTCGAGAAAGCTTAGATAAACCGAGATATATACTCGGCTTTTTTATTTATCCAAGATGAGATAGGATATATGTATGCTGGAGCTAGTTTATGAAAATCATAGTAGCCATACAGAGCTCGAAGAGAGATTTTTTAGGAATATTCTTAATGTTATCCTTAAGAAATTTAATATGGAGGAGCAGCAAATAGAGCTGGGGCTTCAAATTGTCGAATCCAATAAAATGCACGAACTAAATAAGCAATATAGGCACAAAGATAGTGCGACGGATGTATTGTCTTTTCCGCTTGATGAGAGCAATCTTAGAAAGTATGGTATAATCGCGTTAGGAGATATATTTCTTTGCCCGAGTTATATTGAACAAAAGGCCAAGGAACTAAAGGTAAGGTTTGAAGAAGAACTTGCTAGAGATGTTATTCATGGCTTTTTGCATTTAATTGGATATGATCATGAAGTTTCAGAAGAAGCAGAAAAAGAAATGATTGATCTGCAGGAAGATATACTTAAATCAGTTATAGAAAACAAATGAAATCCCACTATATTACCGGAATAGATGTAGGCAACGCTCAAGTAAAAGTAATTATTGCCAAAATCGATAATGGCTCTTTTAGGCCAGAAATTGTTGGTGTAAGTACGGCGATATCTAGTGGCCTAAGAAGGGGTATGGTGGTTGATACTGAGGAAACGATATCTAATATTCGTAGTGCTATTGAGCATGCCCAGGACATGGCGAATTTCAAAGTAAGGCGCGCTTATCTATCGGTTAGCGGTTTGCATATTGGTACTCAGGTATCTAGGGGAGTAATCGCAGTTTCTAGGGCTGATAACGAAATTTCTCAAAACGATATTGATCGTGTCTTACAAGCAGCAGCGGTGATAAGTTTACCGGCCAATCGAGAGGTTATCCATGTAATTCCAAGGAATTATATAGTTGACGGTAAGGAATATGTAAAGAATCCTCTTGGGATGAAAGGCGTACGTCTTGAGGCCGAGGTTTTTATTATTGATGGATTGTCGCCGCATTTAAAAAATATTGCTCACTGTCTTAACGAAAATAATATTGAAGTAGCAGAACTTGTCTTTGCTCCACTGGCCGCCTCATTGGCCGTCTTGGACAAAAACCAAAAAGAATATGGGGTGTTGCATTTAGATTTCGGTGGACAAACTTCCACACTCTCTGTTTTTGAAGAAGCCGACCTATTGCATACTGCAGTTCTGCCAATTGGTTCTAGACATATTACTAATGACCTGGCCATAGCTCTGCGAACCTCAATTGATATTGCCGAAAGAGTGAAGATTGAACATGGGTCCACGGCAGAAATACAAGATATGAGAAAGAAAGACATGATAGATCTATCTGAGATATTGGCTGAAGAAAATTACATTCTACCCAAAAAACAACTGATTCGCGTAATAGATGCTAGGATGCAAGAACTAGTTGATATGGTCGGAATCGAAATGAAAAAGATTCCACGAAACGGTATGTTACCAGCTGGTGTGGTGTTGAGTGGAGGTGGTTCGAACTTACCGGGTTTTGCTACTTTAGTGAAAGATCGATTAAGATTACCAGTTCGAATAGCCGCTCCACTAAATATTGATGGTATAGGACTTCTTGGGAGCGATCCGTCATATTCGGTTGCCGCTGGCTTGGTTGCTTGGGGATTTGAAAAAGAGTTTGGCGGAGGCAAGCAACGGGGAGGCGGATTTAAGAGTATGGATATTAATTCATCAAATACAGCTAGAAAGGTTCTTAACTGGCTCAAGAACTTCTTGCCATAGGTTTAGTTATTCACAGACTTATCCACAGGCTTGCGAGGCTTCCTTGCGACCTTTTTTATTTTATGATAATCCTTATCTCAAGAAGATTGCGTTAATTGATTAATATAAAACAATATGCCACAAGTTAAACCACCGTTCGAGACATTTGCCAGAATTAAGGTTGTTGGAGTAGGAGGATCTGGAAATAATGCCTTGAGCAGAATGATTGAGGCCAGAATTCATGGAGTTGAATTTATTGCCATTAATACTGATGCGCAAGCACTACATATCTCGAATGCACCGATCAAGATTCACATTGGTAAGAGTTTGACTAAGGGTTTGGGGGCTGGCATGAATCCAGAAATTGGGCGTCAGGCAGCGGAGGATACAAAGGAAGAAATAATGGCCGCATTAAAGGGAGCTGACATGGTTTTTATAACTTGTGGTCTTGGCGGAGGTACAGGCTCTGGCGCCGCTCCGGTAGTAGCTGATATTGCTAAAGACGTCGGTAGCTTAACTGTAGCAGTTGTAACTAGACCATTTAATTTTGAAGGAGCTCAAAGATCAAGAATTGCCGAAGATGCATGGCACATACTGAGAGACAAGGTGGACGCTCTTATTAGTATTCCCAATGATCGCTTGCTTTCCGTTATTGATCGCAAGACTCCACTACTTGAGTCATTTGCTATTGTAGATGATGTGTTGAGACAAGGTGTTCAGGGTATCTCAGATTTAATTACTGTTCCGGGTATTATTAATGTTGATTTTGCTGATGTTAAGGCCATCATGGCTAATTCTGGCTCGGCTCTCATGGGCATTGGACGAGCAAGCGGCGAGGATCGAGCTATAGAGGCTGCAAAAATGGCCATTAATTCTCCGCTACTGGAGGTTTCCATAGATGGAGCCAAGGGAGTGCTATTTAATGTTTCGGGTGGTACAGATATGGCTATGGCAGAAATCAATGAAGCTGCTAGGATTATCACTGAGCACATAGATCCAGATGCTAAGGTTATCTTCGGAGCCGTTATTGATGATAAAATTAAGAAAGGTGAGATTAAAATCACGGTTGTGGCTACGGGTTTTGCTAATGGGGGTGGGATTGGTCCCAGGCAAAGTTCATTCAATTCGGGGCCAAGCCTTTTTGAACATACGGCAAAGCCTGTGGCGCCGACTCCCAGTCAGAATCAGTCAAATCAACAACCCCAATCGACTCAGCCAATCAAAGAATTAATTGACCCATCGATAAATGACGAAGAATTTGATATCCCGGCTTTTATAAGAAGAAAGATGACAAAATAAAGTTATTCCCGTGCTTATTCATTATAAGTAAATATAAAATGCCCAATCGATAGGGCATTTTATATAGGTATCAAGATTTTAGGGATACTTATCAACAAAAATGAGTGTTGCTGATAGTATTTAAAATTGCTTAAATTGATGTACTAAATTTCATTCATGAATACTCTAAATAACGATAAAGACAACTTATTCTCTGGACCTGAGAATATATCCAATGAAAGTTCCTCAATCTCTATCTCTCTGGGATTAAGATGGGAGAGATTGTTTGGTCTGGGTAATCCCTATGATGATATCGTTTGGGAGAAAAGAGTGGCCAAAATTACCAAGGGAGATGGGACTGTTGTTTTTGAGCAGAAAGATATTGAAACACCGAATTTTTGGTCTCAGACAGCAACTGATATTGTTGCCTCTAAATATTTTAGAGGTCGTATTGATTCACCCGAGAGAGAAAAAAATGTTAAGCAGATGATTGATCGTGTTGCTCGAGCTATTGGCAACTGGGGCCTAAAGGATGGTTATTTTGCTTCACCGGTAGATGCTGAAAATTTTGTAATGGACATCACATGGCTTTTAGTGCATCAATATTTCGCATTTAACAGTCCAGTTTGGTTTAACGTTGGAGTGCATGAAAAGCCTCAATGTTCCGCATGTTTCATTTTATCGGTAGAAGACAATATGCAATCAATTCTTGATTGGTATAAGGACGAAGGTTGGATCTTTAAATATGGTTCGGGATCGGGTACGAATTTATCTAAATTAAGATCATCTAAGGAACCATTGTCAAGGGGTGGTTTTTCATCTGGGCCAGTCTCATTTATGAAGGGAGCTGATGGAGTAGCTAATTCTATTAGATCGGGTGGTACAACTCGTCGAGCTGCCAAGATGGTGATCCTAAACGTTGATCATCCCGATATTAAGAATTTCATTTATTCTAAAAAGATCATTGAGGAGATGACTCAAATTTTACAGGCAAGCGGAGTCAAGAACTCCATAGAAGGGGATTTATTTGATCCATATACTTTATTGCCATATCAGAATGCAAACAATTCAGTCAGGGTTAACGATGAATTTATGAGGGCCGTTGAGGGAGATGGTTATTGGGATTTAAAGTCGGTTACAACTAGAGAGACGTTAGAAACGATAAGAGCTAATGAAATATTAGATTGGATGGCGGAGGCTGCCTGGCATTCGGCTGATCCGGGGATTCAATATGATACAACAATCAATGAATGGCACACTTGTCCAAATTCTGGAAGAATCAATGCTTCAAATCCTTGTAGTGAATACATGCATGTTGATAATAGTGCATGCAATCTAGCTTCGCTAAATTTGATGAAATTTTTAAGAGAGGGTGGTAAATTTGATGTTGATTCTTTTCGTCGGGCTATCAATGCTATTATCTTGGCTCAAGAAATATTGGTCGGAAACTCCTCTTATCCAACACCCAAGATAACTGAGAATGCTATCAATTTTAGACAGCTTGGTCTTGGCTATGCTAATCTTGGGGCTCTTTTGATGGTTTTGGGTCTGCCCTATGATTCTGAAAAAGGTAGAGCGGTTGCTGGTAATATCACATCAGTTATGTGCGGTGAGGCATATAGAATGTCGGCATTAATCTCTCAAATTACAGGACCTTTTAATGCGTATGATACTAATCGAGAGCCAATGTTAGCCGTAATAAAGAAGCATCTAGAGTCTGCTAATGATCTTTATGAAAAATCCCAAAAAATTAGTATCGGAGATAATTATCTTGAGATTACATCACGACTAGTTTGGCACGAAGCTCTTGAGCTTGGTAAAAAATATGGATATCGTAATGCTCAGGCAACCGTGTTGGCTCCGACTGGTACAATATCTTTCTTGATGGATTGCGATACGACTGGAATTGAGCCCGAGTTGGCGCTTATCAAATATAAAAAATTAGTGGGTGGAGGCGTTCTAAAGTTAATCAATAATCAAGTCCCATTGGCACTAAGGAGATTGGGATACTCAAACGAACAAATTGAAGATATAGCTGCATATATGCTCGAGAAAGAAACTATTGAGGGAGCCCCTCGTTTAAGGCCCGAAGATGTTAGTGTTTTCGATTGTTCATTCAAGGCGACAAATGGCGAGAGAAGTGTAAGCTGGATGGGTCACATAAAAATGATGTCTGCGGCTCAGCCATTTGTTTCTGGTGCTATATCCAAGACTGTTAATTTGCCCTCTGAGGCGACGATTGAAGATGTTAAAAATGTATTTATCGAGGGCTGGCGATTGGGATTAAAGGCCATTGCAGTTTATCGAGATGGATCGAAATCAATTCAGCCACTAACTACTAAAAAAGATGAAGGGGAAAAGGATAAATTAGTAGAAAAGGTAAATGGTTATACTAGAGTTAAACTACCAGACGAGAGACCATCTCTTACTCATAAATTCTCAGTCGGTGGTTATGAGAGTTATCTAACTGTCGGTTTGTATCCGGATACTGGTAAGCCGGGGGAAACGTTTCTGATTGCTGCCAAGGAGGGGAGTACAGTTTCCGGACTATTAAATACGATAGCGACTCTTATATCAATGTGTCTGCAGTCTGGCATGCCACTTAAGTCATTGGTAAAGAAATTTAAAGATATGAGATTTGATCCATCCGGATTTACTAATAATCCTCAGATTCCGGTGGCTAAATCTATAACCGATTATGTTTTTAGATATTTGGGCTTGAAATTTTTGTCACCAGAGGAAAAAGATGAAATTTTTGGACCTAGCCAGGAAGAAGGCTCAATTTTAACACCTGGGGATAAATCTCAAGTAGATGACTTGTTATCGGAATTAATATCCTCGACAACTAGACAAGAAAATTTAGAATTTAAAGTTGCAACAAGCATTGACCATATGGTGGGTATTACTGCCCATAATGACGACGCACCTCCTTGCGGTAATTGTGGTACTCTCATGGTTAAGGCCGGATCTTGTTATTCATGTCCTAACTGTTTTGCTACTACTGGCGTGTGCAACTAATTAAAAAAGATCCGACAATTGTCGGATCTTTTTTAATTGGCAAAAAACTGGTAGATTGTTTTTACATGCACAAGCTAAATCTTCACAAATCACAGGTTTTTTTCTACTTGATGACGGCATTTATGTTGGGTATTTTCATAGCTTCTACTTTGTCCATAGCACAAAGTCTATTATCAATAATATTGATAATAGCAATTATCGGATTGGCAGTTGTTACTTACCAGAAAACTTTCCATGACGATGATCTTGGTATATACAAAAGAAGGTTATTCGCAATTTTATTTTTCTCGATAATTTTATTTTCAATAGGTGCTTGGTATTTTAATAAATATAGCGCAAAACATAGTTTTGTTAGTGAAGTTTCAGGTAGAAATATTGAGGTCATATTTCGAGGATATGTTGACGGAGAATCTAAAGTTCAGGGTCAAGCTCAGACATACGTGTTTCGGGTAAAAGAAATTATTCTACCAAAATATGGGATTACAACCAATGAGAAGATTTTAGTGACTGATCGATTATTTCCGAGCAGGCAATATGGAGAATTACTAACCCTATCTGGCAAGCCAAAATCTCCAGACGACCTAGGTAATGCTAGCTATGTAAACTATCTTAAAACTCAGGGTGCTACTGGTACATTATCTTTTCCTAAGATTTCAGACGATAAAAAATTGCCTATCTCGTCGCTGGAGAAACTCAGTATCAGTGGCTATAAGATAATATTCAAAATAAAAAATCGTTTTGAGGGTGCGATTAGTCGATCAATACCAGAACCCAACGGTTCATTTGTCGGAGGTATATTACTTGGTTCACGTCAATCAATTTCAGATGATTTAAAAGATGATTTTAATAAAACCAGTACAACTCACATTTTAGCAATTTCAGGATATAATATCGCTATTGTTTCTGCTGTTTTTCTATCTTTGCTTATTGTATTTGTGCGAAGAAAGATAGCATTTTGGATTTCTGTAGTCGGAATCATTATTTTTACGATTTTAACTGGTGCTTCGGCATCGGTAGTTCGTGCTGCAATCATGGGAATATTACTGTCCTTTGCTAATGGCTATGGTCGTCTGTATGACCAGAAAATATCAATATCGCTAGCCGCGTTGATTATGATCCTACTTAATCCTTTTGTCTTAACTCTCGATATCGGCTTCCAATTTTCTTTCTTATCCGTACTCGGTATTGCTTATATGTATCCGATTTTAAAAGATAGATCTAATAAAATTAAAAGTCCAGAGATAATTAAGGACACTTTATTAATGACTCTTTCGGCTCAAATATTTGTATTGCCTCTAGCCGTTTATTATTTCCACAATTTCTCACTCGTATCCCTGCCAGTCAATGTTCTAATCTTACCTTTTGTACCCTTGGCCATGGTACTTGGTTTTGCGACTGGAATTTTCGGCATAATTTGGCCATTGCTAGGTAAAATAATCGGTCTTCTGGCCTGGGCATTAACCAACTACCAGATTTGGATAGTTAGGTATTTTGCTTCTTTGAAATATTCGAATCTTTCAATTAATCCTAGTTTACGGTCAATTATATTTGTTTACGTAATAATCGTTGTTTTGACTATTATTGATACGAAATCAATAAATAGTAAGGGAAATAATGGGATCAATATCTAGAGATAGAAAGATTAGGGTTGGGCACGTGGCTATCTCTTTGTGTCTAGTAGTTTTTGCCATTACTACGACGGCTATTGCCAAGGATCAAGACGGCCTACTTAAAGTATATTTTTTGGACGTAGGTCAGGGTGATGCCGAATTAATTGTGACACCGAGTGGTAAGCAGATTTTAATTGATGGTGGTCCGACTAATCAGATAATGGGTGAGCTGGGAACTATAATGCCATTTTACGACTCAACGATTGATATGATTCTAGCTACTCATAAGCACAGCGATCACATTACCGGATTAATCAGTGTTTTGGATAAATATGATGTTTCTAAGATCGTTGATACCAACCGTGGTTATGATGCATCCGAAGCCGAAGAATGGCAGATGAGAAAGGAATCGGAAGGTTCCGAATTGATAACTGCTAAAACAGGTGATGAATTTGATTTTGGTGATGGAGTGAAGATAAGAATTCTTTATCCAGATATCGTGCCTGCTGATTATAAAACTAAAAATCCAAACAATGACTCCATTGTGGCCATGCTCGAATACGGTAATTTAAGAATTCTGTTAATGGGCGATGCCGAATTACCGGTTGAGAGAGATATATTAAACAAAAAAATCAATGTCGATGCAAATATATTGAAAATTGGTCATCATGGATCAAAAACGTCATCAACTTCAAGTTTTTTAAATTCGGTTTCTCCAGCTGTTGGCGTGATTGAGGTTGGTGCGAAGAATAGTTATGGTCTACCGTCGGATGTAATTTTATCAAGACTTGAAACTTTGGCAATAAAGTATTATCGTACTGACGTTGATGGTACGATAAAATTATCCAGCAACGGAAAATATTTTAAAATAACAAAACAACAAAATGGCACATCCAAAAAAAGAACAGACACTGATATTAATTAAGCCAGACGGTTTAAAGCGTGGCTTAGCCGGAGAAGTTTTGAAAAGATTTGAATCAAGGGGCCTCAAAATTGTCGGCATGAAGATGGTGAAAGCATCGGCTGAACATGTAAAAAAACACTACCTGTCTACGAAGGAGCAATTAGAGGGCATGGGCAATAAAACCCTGGATACCCTGAAACAAAACGGTCTCGATCCGATAAAGACAATGGGGACTGATATTCCTTTGGAGATAGGCAAGATGATTAACAATTGGAATTTTGAATTCATAAGTTCAAGTCCGGTCGTGGCCATTGTTTTAGAGGGATTACATGCAGTTGATATGGCTAGAAAAATAGCCGGGACTACACTTCCTTTTAGGGCAGATATAGGCACGATTCGCGGAGATTTTTCCATAGATTCTCCAGTACTAGGTAATTTAAACAAAAGGCCAGTTAGGAATGTAGTGCATGCATCAGGGTCTATAGAAGAAGCCAAGAGAGAGATCAAGCACTGGTTCTTGTCCAGAGAGATTTTTGATTACCAGAGGGCCGAAGAGGCGGTAATGTTTGATTAGGCTATATTCTTTTGATATTTATTTAGAGAGGCCTATAATATAGATAGGCCTCTCTTTTATTTGCTAAAGCTTTTGCGCAAATCATTTTATTGGGGACTCTCATATTTTATGGTTCCGGTGAGCCCTAATCGGTTCCGAGGGATTATCATGCGGAGACCCACTTGTACAAAATGCTTAAGCTTGGCAATAGTGAAGAGGGGCTCACTAATAGGCCGCCATTGGCGGCCTATTATTTTTCTAGTAAACTTAGATTATGGAAAATAAAGATATTAAAATCGCAGTTATAGGCGCCGGATCAGTAGGTTCAACTACGGCCTATACTTTAGTTATGAAAAACTTAGCGGCTGAAGTTATTTTAGTTGATATCAATGAAGCCAAAGAAGAAGGGGAAGTCATGGATATAAATGATGCCTTATCTTTCGTTGAGACTGGGAAGATAAGAGGTGGTAGCTACCAGGATGCCGCTACGGCCGATATAATTGTGATCACTGCCGGATTACCACAGAAGAGCGGGGATCAAAGCAGATTGGAGTTAGTTAATAAAAATAAGGAAATTCTCAAGTCTATATTTGATCAAATTAAACCACTTAATCCAGAAGCAAAAATTGTTGTGGTTAGTAATCCAGTAGATATAATGACTTATTACGCTCAAGAATTTTCCGGTTTACCAAGAAATCAGGTCTTTGGTACAGGTACAAGCCTAGACACATCTCGTCTGAGAACTGAGATTGCTTTGGCTATAGATGTTAATGTCCAAAGTGTTGATGGCTTTGTTTTGGGCGAGCACGGTGAAAGTGAGTTTGTCGCTTGGAGTACGGTTAGTGTCGGCGGGGTTTTAATAAAGGATAAGCTGGATTCTGATAAATTAGATGAGATTGCTAGAAAAGTTAGAGATGATGCTAAGAATATCATCGACAGAAAAGGCTCAACTTTTTATGGCATCGCTGCCGTGACGACAGATATTATTGAGTCGGTATTATTGGATCAAAATAAGGTCTTGCCCGTTTCCAGTAGGATTGAGAATTGGAATGGTGTGAGCGGTGTCTGTTTAGGTGTCCCAGCGATAGTTGGTAAAGAGGGGGTAAAATCAGTATGGAATCTGGAACTTAACGATGAAGAAAAAGAGAAGCTTAAATCATCAGCCGAAAAAATAAAAAGTTACCTATAGATAGTATGGTCAAATCAATTTATCTTCCACTTGTACTATTCATTCTTTTCTTTTGTATCCAAGTTTTTATCAAACCATCGGAGACAGCACTTTTTGTATTCGTTTTAGCAATTACAATATTGAGCCTGGGTCTTCAACGCTATAAAGGCGAGATAAAATTATTTTTTCTAGGATTGGTTTTGGGCTTATTGCGCGACAACAATATTGGGATGGTGCTTCTCTATTAGGTGTGCCAATGTGGTTACCATTAATTTGGGGGATAGGTTTTGTAGCTATAACTCGAGTTGGAATTAGACTGAGAGGTATTCAATAAATTACTCAACCGTTTTTCATAACTTAAAACCTCGCCAGATGGCGAGATTTTAAGTTATGGTCGGGCTGCCGGGAATTGAACCCGGTCTACATCCACCCCATGGACGCGTACTACCGGCATACTCCAGCCCGATATGTAAAAATATGTAAATAAAAAGCGTGTCCGGTTGGGCTACGCTTAACTAAATCAATATAACCTCTCTACCCCCAATCCCGACTTTCCCATTGGTTATAATTAAAGGTGTATTTACCACAATTTCAAAACTTCTGTCATTTACGGGAATGATATTTGACAATCTTGGCCTAACATCGTCACCTTGAGACTTGATAAAATTCAGATATTGATCAATCGGAATTTTAATCTTAATAACTGCTAAAGGTAATTTATCGGAATAAAATAATAATCCTTTCTCAGTCTCAATTATTGGCCGAGTATCTCTAACCAACTCATCTAACTGATTAAGAATGGAATTGCTAAATTTAATTGTCGGGTAGTACCCCATATGTTTTTTACGAGGTGAATGGCGTTTGGTCATTTCCCCTCCTTGGTTTGAGACTATCGATATTTGCAAAGTCCTGTTGATATCTTATAATACTATCTCCGATTGTCAATAAATAATCTTCGTCGCTTGGTTCGCCGATGGTATTTTTTGATAGTCCGAAATCAATGATAACCAATCTTCCCGATAATTTTGCGCCAGGTTCTAGCTTCTCGTCGGTCTCTAGCATTATATTTTGTGGTCCGAGATCTCTATGAGCAATATTATATTTTCTGTGCATCTCGACTACTAATTTCTCCAAATCTGACCATTTGGGGTTTGCTATTTGACCACCAGCATCTATAATCTGCTTCAAGCTGTATCCGATCACCCTTTCCATTGCCATAACAGAGACACCTTCGAATCGAGTTAATGAAATCGGTTCTGGCACAGATCTAAAGCCAGCTAAGTATAATTGATCTTGAAGCTCAAATTCTCCGATGGGAGAGCTAGATTGCATTTTTTGTAATTCTAACTGTCCCATATCTCTTAAATGGGAATGCCAGATTTTTACGCAGATAGGAATTGAAGAATGTTCTACGGTTATATCAAAAACCTTAGCGGTACGACCTTCGCCTATTAATTCATTGTTAGCTATGATTCTCTTGATTTCCCTCACTATCTCTTCCTGGATTAGACTCAAGTATTCAGTCAGTACCTTACCTTGAGCTTCCTCTAGGCTTTTTGAGAACGTTACTCCTTTTATTTCTCCCTTAGGCATTAAAAATTATTTAGCCTTACTAAGTGTCTTAATACAGTCAGTACAAATTTTTACTCTCTTACCGTCAACTTTAGCCCATTGTAAATTTGGGTATTTTCTTGATTTGGAAGTTGGATTATAATGACCCCTAAGTAGGACCCTTGAGGTTACCATACGTGAACCCTTACCGCATTTTGGACATTTTGTAGCCATTTTGATCTTATTTAAATCATGAATCGCGCAAGAATCACATAAAATTCATTGCATCATTTTCATGCATTATTGTTTAAGTGATTTACATATTACATTAAAATTGGTATCTTTTCAATACATCTATGGGCCTGATATCAATAAGTACAATTTTGGGTATAGTGGTTTTTCTGTATTCCGTGATTCTTCACGAGATTAGCCATGGCCTAATGGCGCAGTCATTGGGCGATAATACAGCCAAAGATATGGGTAGAATTACATTAAATCCAATAAAACATCTGGATTTCTTTGGATCAATCGTGTTGCCACTATTACTGATAATCTCCGGTGTGGGATTTGTTTTTGGCTACGCTAAGCCAGTGCCATATAATCCAGAAAATTTAAGAGACAAAAAATATGGACCAGCAAAAGTTGCCTTTGCTGGTCCGTTATCTAACTTAATATTGGGCATACTCTTTGGCCTAGTGTTGAGATTGGATAATTTTATTTATATTAGTACCACTGTCCAGGAATTACTTAAATATGCTGCCGTTATAAATATCTGGTTGGCTATCTTTAACCTATTTCCAATACCGCCATTAGATGGACACTGGTTGCTGATGACATTTTTGCCGGTAAAATTTAATGGTCTTAAGCTTTTTCTCTATCGCTATAATATTGCTCTCCTTCTGATATTTATTCTCTTTGTGACGCCATTTCTAAGCTATTTCGTTGGCTGGCTCATGGGTATTATCACGGGTATTAATTTTATGATTTAATGCCATTTGACACGTTGGCCATTTTTTTGATAGAATCGTTACGACCTTCAGAGGTCTTTTTTAGGCGGAGAGCGGAAAAATAATTTTATATAATGCCAACATTTAGACAACTATTAAAGAAACCTAGAAAATTACAAAAGACGAAGACTAAATCGCCAGCTTTTATTTATGGGATGAATACGATAAAAAATAGGCCGGTTTATTATCCAGCTCCATTTAAGAGGGGAGTCTGCACAATAGTCAGAACGACTACACCGAAGAAACCAAACTCGGCTTTGAGAAAGATAGCCAGAGTTAGATTGACCAACGGCATGGAAGTTACGGCCTATATACCAGGTATCGGGCATAATCTGCAGGAGCACTCAGTTGTTACGATTCGTGGAGGTCGAGTTAAGGATTTGCCAGGTGTCAGATATCATATCGTCAGAGGTGTGTTGGACGCGGCCGGTGTTACCGATAGAAAACAAGAGAGATCAAAATATGGCGTCAAAAGACCAAAATAATTGAAATATTAGAATTAAATTAAAAAATGCGAAGTCCGATAAAAAAAAGAAGGGTTCCGGAACCAGATATTAAATACTCGAGCTTAGTCGTGTCTTCTTTGATTAATAAAATTATGTATAGCGGTAAGAAGGCTATTGCCGAGAGAGTTGTTTATGGCGCATTAGAATTAGCAGAGAAAAAAATTGGTAAGCCAGCCTTGGAAGTTCTTGATCAGGCCTTACAAAATGCCGGTCCAACCATGGAGCTTAAATCAAGAAGAGTTGGCGGAGCTAATTATCAAGTACCCATTGAAGTAAAGCCGGAGAGAAGAAATGTTTTAGCAATGCGTTGGATGATAATTGCTGCCAGATCTGGAAAGGGAAAGCCCATTCGAGAAAAATTAGCCGAAGAAATTATCAATGCTTTTAATAATATTGGCGGAGCTGTCAAGAAAAAGAACGATACTCACCGTATGGCTGATGCCAACAAGGCATTTGCTCACTTTGCATGGTAATCAAAGGATTCGCCGCGTCTTGCGCGGGGAATCCTTTTTAATAACAAATAAATAATGCGAGACTATCCAATTGAGAAAATAAGAAATATAGGAATTATTGCCCACATCGACGCCGGGAAAACAACTGTTTCCGAGCGCGTTTTATTTTATACGGGCATTTCTCACAAGATTGGAGAGGTTCACGAAGGGGCAGCAGTTATGGATTGGATGGAACAAGAACGAGAGCGAGGCATTACTATTACTGCCGCTGCGACAACTTGTTACTGGACTCCGGTTGGTCTAGAGAATAAGCCAGAGAATAAGATTAAGATTAATTTAATTGATACACCTGGACACATTGATTTTACGGTTGAAGTAAAAAGATCACTGCGTGTCTTGGATGGAGCTGTCGTTATTTTTGATGGAGTTGCAGGTGTTGAGCCACAGTCAGAAACTAATTGGCGGTATGCCGATGATTACAATGTTCCACGTCTATGTTTCATAAATAAACTAGATCGTCTGGGAGCATCTTATGAAAGATCGTATCAGTCAATTTTGGCTAGACTTTCGCCTAAGGCTGTAAAAATTCAAATACCAAACGGCGTGGAGGATGAATTCACGGGCGTGGTAGATTTGATAAAGATGAAATTTTATTCATTTGAAGGATCTTTGGGTGAAAAAGTTATTGAATCAGAGATTCCGGCCGAATTATTAGAAGAAGCGAAGAAGGAACGAGCAACCATGATTGAAAAAATTGTTGAGACGGATGATCAGGCAATGTCTGAATATCTAGATGGCAAGGAATTTGACGTTGATTCGCTGAGAAAAATTTTGAGAAAAGCTACTGTCGCTGGTATTATTTATCCTGTACTTTGCGGTTCAGCTTTAAAAAATAAGGGTACGCAATTGATGCTTGATGCCGTTGCATGGTATCTGCCCTCACCCCTGGAAAGACCACCAGTAAAGGCTATTGATCAGAAAACTGGAGCAGATATTATTATCGAAGCAAGAGATGATAGGCCCTTTGCTGCTCTAGCTTTTAAGGTGGCCACTGATCCATTCGTCGGACAGCTAACATTCTTTAGGGTTTATTCGGGTACGCTTTCCGTTGGTTCATATGTACTCAATACGACTACAGGTGTTCAAGAAAGAATTGGGCGACTTTTGCGTATCCATGCTAATAATAGAGAAGATATTAAAGAAATTGATGCCGGTGGCATTGCTGCGACAGTTGGTATGAAGGCAACTCGAACCGGAGATACTCTTTGTGATGTTGAGACACCAATTGTACTCGAGCGTATCATTTTTCCAGAGCCAGTCATCTCACTACGTATTGAGCCAAAAACAAAAGCTGACCAAGAGAAAATGGGCATTGCCCTCAAGAAGTTATCTGACGAAGATCCAACATTTAGAATTAAAGGCGATCCTGATTCCGGAGAGACTATCATTTCCGGAATGGGCGAATTGCATCTGGAGATTATAGTGGATCGAATGAAAAGAGAATTTAATGTTAGCGCTAATGTCGGCCGTCCTCAAGTTGCCTACAAGGAAACGATCAGCGAGAATGCCCAAGCCGAAGGTAAATATATCCGCCAATCTGGTGGTCGGGGTCAATATGGTCATGTTTGGTTGAAGGTTGAGCCGTTGCCACGAGGTACAGGTTTTGAATTTGTTGATGCTATTAAGGGCGGATCAGTTCCCCAGGAGTTTATTGCTCCGACCGAGAAGGGTATAAAAGAGGCGCTCGATAAGGGTGTCTTGGGCGGTTTTCAAATGGTTGATATGAAAGTGACTCTTTATGATGGTTCTTATCACGAAGTTGATTCTTCGGAAATGGCTTTCAAAATTGCCGGATCAATGGCTTTACAGGAAGCTTCGAAGAGAGCTAAGCCAGTCATACTTGAGCCTATTATGAAAGTTGAGATTATAACCCCCGAAGAATCTCTTGGAGAAACTACTGGCGATATATCTTCCAGGCGCGGACAGATATTGGGTATCACTGATAGGAGCCCACTTAATCTAAAAGTACTTGATACGAGGGTTCCATTGTCGGAAATGTTTGGCTATGCGACTTCTTTAAGATCGTTGACGCAGGGTAGGGGAACATTTAATATGGAGTTTAATAGCTATGAGATTGTACCAAATAACATTGCTACACAAATTATAGAAGGCAAGAAATAAGCCAATTAAGCCATGAAAGTTGAGGAATTAAAGAAATTAATGAATAAGTCGACGGCCGTATTGATAATGGATAACGGAGACCCTTCTTTCGTGGCAATCAGTTATGAGGCCTATAAAGATTTAGTCTTAAAAAGTGATATTGGCCATGAAGTTAAGGTAAACCACAACTCAGATGTATCGGAGAAATCAGTTGTTAGGGCTGAATCAGATATATTAAAAAACGATCAAGAGCAGGTAAGGCCAATGAATGAGAGTGAATTAGAGATGCTAGATAGGATTAATAAAGAAATATTGGCCCTAAAAGAAGAGATTCAGAAGGAAGAGAAGTTGGTAACTATTGACTAATTAAATCTATTTGGTTAAAATGGACAGTGCATAATTTTAGTAAAATTAACTAGCTTCTGGATACTAACTTCTAGGCTTACCAATTCAGCCCACAAGTTATTAGCCAAGAGCAAATAAGATAATGGCAGAGAAATTCTCGAGGACAAAGCCCCACCTCAATGTGGGCACAATCGGTCACGTTGACCATGGTAAAACCACGTTAACCGCGGCTATTTTGCATACCATGAATCTTATGAAAGCTGAGGGATATAGCGCAAGAGTTGAGGGTATTGATGATATTGACAATGCTCCAGAGGAGAAGGCTAGAGGTATAACTATTGCCTTACATCACTCAGAATATGAGACTCCGAAGAGGCACTATGCTCACATTGATGCTCCGGGTCATGCCGATTACATCAAAAACATGATCACGGGTGCTGCTCAAATGGACGGTGCAATTTTAGTTGTTGCCGCAACCGATGGACCAATGCCACAAACCAGAGAGCATATCTTGCTCGCCAGACAGGTTGGAGTACCATCAATCATTGTTTTCATGAATAAATGTGATCAGGTAGATGATCCTGAAATGTTAGATTTAGTTGAAGCAGAGATTAGAGAATTGCTTACTAAAAATCAATTTCCAGGAGACAAGACCCCGATCATAAGAGGTTCAGCGCTGAAGGCGTTAACGGCCACATCGAAAGATGATGATGCTGCCAAGCCATTAGTTGAATTGGTTCAGACGTTGGACAACTATATTCCTGATCCAGTTAGAGATACTGATAAGCCGTTCTTAATGCCCATTGAAGATATTTTCTCAATCGAAGGCCGTGGCACAGTTGTCACTGGAAGAATTGAGAGAGGTATAGTTAAGCTTAACGACGAAGTTGAAATTGTTGGTCTTAAGCCAAACGCCAAGACGACTATTACTGGAATCGAAATGTTTAACAAACAGCTAGATGAGGGTATGGCTGGCGATAATGCTGGTATTCTATTGCGAGGTACCAAGAAAGAAGACATTGAAAGAGGGCAGGTTTTGTCAAAACCCGGGACGATCACTCCTCATACAGAATTTGATGCCGAAATTTACATCTTAACCAAAGAAGAGGGCGGACGTCACACACCATTCTTTAAGGGTTATAAGCCACAATTCTATTTCAGAACAACCGATGTTACTGGTGAGGTATTCTTACCAGAAGGTGCTGAAATGGTTATGCCTGGAGATACGGTTAACTTGAAAGTTGCACTTATTGCTCCTATTGCCATGGAAGAGAGACAGAGATTTGCTATTAGAGAAGGCGGTAAGACAGTTGGTGCCGGAGTTGTAACAAAGATAAATAAATAAAATCGAAGTAGCCCTGGCCGCTGACGGCCAGGGCGAACCGTTCCTTGCAAACAAACAACAATGGCCAAGAAAACAGAAACAAGTCAGAGAATAAGGATCAAGCTTAAGGCTTATGATAATAAGATCATCGACAAGTCTGCCCAGCAGATTGTTGAGACTATTGAGCGCTACGGTGGTAAGCCGATAGGTCCTGTGCCATTACCGACTGAGATACATAAATACACGGTTAATCGATCTTCCTTTATTGATAAGAATTCTAGAGAACAGTTTGAGATGAGAATTCACAAGAGGATTATTGATATTAGTACGCCGACTCCAAAGATTATTGATTCTTTGATGAATCTAAGCCTTCCATCCGGAGTCGATATAGAAATTAAAATGTAAGAATTTGTCCACGAGCGTAAGCGAGTGGCTAACAAATTGTTATCCTGAGGAGTCCCAAGGGGACGACGTAGGATTTCAATAATTTAAAACATGAGTAAC
>Ga0209417_1003679_pt1 | contig 19926 bp, 5 predicted proteins | sample RifGroF2_FD_184002 | JGI IMG/M metagenome (GOLD analysis project Ga0209417, IMG submission 184002) | Groundwater microbial communities from Rifle, Colorado, USA - Groundwater F2 (SPAdes) (version 2) | ecosystem: Environmental > Aquatic > Deep subsurface > Groundwater | place: Rifle, Colorado... | reverse complement strand
AGGTCTTCCTGAAGTTGTTCGACCTTTTCGGTTGAAACACCCAACGAGGTGCAAGCACAGTGAGGGCAGACGGCGGGGGCCGGTACGGATACGATCCGATCAACGTGTTGCGGGACAATCCCTGGCCGGACGGATCGGATTCGTTGATCTGGGGGGCGTCGATATAGGAGAGGTTGGCATCCCCAATATGTATCAGCTGTGGTTGCGCGGTGGTTTTCCACGTTCCTATCTGGCGCACCATGAGGAAGTCAGCCTGACGTGGCGTGAAGATTTCATCCGCACTTTTTTGGAACGGGATATTCCCCTGCTGGGCATCCGCATCCCCGCGCAAACCTTGCGGAGGTTCTGGATGATGGCGGCACACTACCATGCCGAACTATGGAACGCCGCCGAGCTGGCCCGCTCCCTTGGCGTGTCCGAGCACACCGTCCGGCATTATCTGGATATCCTATCCGGCGCCTACATGGTGCGCCAACTCCCGCCCTGGTGGGAGAACCTGGGCAAACGCCAGTATAAATCTCCCAAAGTCTTCATTCGCGATTCCGGGTTATTCCACCGTCTTCAGGGAATCAACCACAAAGAAGATTTGATGGCGCATCCGAAACTGGGCGCTTCGTGGGAGGGATTTGCAATGGAACAAGTCCTGACACTGGCGGGCGACCGCCAGGCTTTTTTTTGGAGGACCCATGCGGGCGCGGAAATTGACCTGGCTCCTCTTCCGAAACGGACGACGCTATGGCATCGAATTCAAATATAGCGGCGCCCCCACCATGACCAAGTCGCTCCATTCGGCTTTGACCGACCTGAAGCCAGCCCGAATATGGATCATCCATGCCGGGGACCAACGGTATGCCCTGCATGAGAAAGTTGAGGCCATTCCTCTTCAGGATCTGGCACACCTGGCGCCTATTTTGGCTAAAGGGGCTTGATCAGCCCAGGCGAACAGAAGATTTTGAACAAACCGATCCTGTCCGCCTTGAGCGGCGACACGGCACTCGCGGTTCGATCAGCAGGCAGCCCTTCTGGCTACGGCAAGCGCACCTTCAGCCGGTACATCTTCCAGGCGTCGGCAGACAGCTTCCTGCGCACGGCCAAAAGCCCGTGCTACAGGGCTCGCCCCACACCAGCGGAGATCTCAAAGGCGCTGAGGTCCATCTTGACGGTGCTGGGGCCAATATCGAACTCGGGCTTCTGGGTCATCCACTCGTACCCGGCGGCGCATTCCACGAACCACTGTCCGCCCAGGTCCACATTCACGCCGCCCTTCACCCCCAGCCCTACTATCCACTTATTCTCAGAGGCGCGATCCCGCCACTCGCGTAAAACGGACGTGCGTCCAGCCCCGTCCGTGACGTTCAGTTGCTCGCGCCGTTCCAGGTCCGCCTGCACGCAATTCAGCGACACCAGCGGCTGGGCAAAGACCCGAATGCGCTCCGACGCCTTCCAGGAACCCGCGGCGCCCAGGCGCAGGGCGGCGTTATTCACATCCGCCCCCACCTGCACCGCATTGGCCACAGCCCAGCTCTGCCCCCCCGCATAGTCATGCAGGGTGGCGGCGCCGGTCTCTCGATTAAAGGACGTTCCGCCCGTCTGGCTAACCTCACGGACTGAGGGCAAAGCATTGATGCTGGGGTTGGAACCCTCCTCGTCAAAATCATAGCCATGATCATACGGGGGCGTCGTTAAAGGAACCGTACTACCGGGGTCATCATACACATAAGTCTCTATATACGAGCCGGAATACTCATAGGCATAATTGCGAACGCCATACACAGCATACCGGTCCTCCCTCACATGCGCGGCAAAGGTCTGCTCGTTGAAGTTGATCTTCTCCCCCCACCATCCCGCCAAGCCAATGGAGAACTCCAGGGCATGCGTGTCCTTCTCGAGCACCGTATAACGCGCCGCCAGTTCCAAGCCCGCGGCGGAGAAACTTTTATGCCCGGACAATTCTTCATCCATCAGCACGGTGGTTTGCGAACGGTACTCCGTACCTACGGCAGTATCCAGATAGGTTCCGCGCGAGGACGTGCCCGACTCGCGGGTGAACGTCAGCGTCTGCATATCCGCGTCATACTGCCCGGCATCATCCCAACCCCAATACCACGTATACGGATTAAACTCCGTGGTAGAGTCGCAGGGCCCCACATAGCCATCATCAAAAAAGCGGTCACGGAATTGCGTGATGTCATCGGTGGGCGGCTGAACAATGCTCGAATCTGGGCGCGGCGCATACGTCCAGTTCATGGCACTGCGGCTGTTTCGGCCTGGAAACAGCGCGGCGCTGGAGGGCTGGTTGGCGTAGGAAGAACCGTTCAGATCCATGCTCATTCCCACCCGATACTGCGGCTCGACCGTCACTTTCCATCCGCCTGCCCATGCATCACCAGAACAAGCCAAAACAGCCAATACCCCCAGAATCATGCGCTTCATATGAGTTTCTCCTAAACAGGCTCTACTATTCACTTACGGGTTCCTCACGTTAATATGATAGAAGCCCTGGGCGTCCACCCCAAAGACGGCATCGGTCACGGTGTTGGCTGGCGGGGTCGCCTGGATGCCCTCCAGAATCACTTCATACCCCTGCAAGGCGTTGGAGGTCCAGTAGAGCCCATACACGCGCCCCGTCACGCTCGGCCAGCTCAGCAGGTTGCCCACTCCGAACGGACGCGCAATTGCATCCATCGCCAGGAAGGACTGATCATCCGTCGGATCGGTTCCGCTGACCCACTCGGCATCGTTGGGCATGCTGTCCTCGTCATAGTCCCGCCCGCCATCGGTGGGATTCAACGGATCCAGCGCGGAGGGATATTCCCCCTCGTACTCGTCAGGAATACCGTCGCCATCGGTATCCACGCGGTCCTCGGCGGGAATCTCGACGGCGCGCAACTGCCAGACAATGTTGGAGGGCGGCACGTAATACCGCGAATAGAACGCGATGTTGGTCACCTGTACGCACTCACCCGGATCAAGAATCCCATCGCCCAAGCCCGCCGAGAGTTGCGCCGTCACGTCCACATACGGCCAGCCGCTGACCGGGTCCACGCCGGTCGGAAAACGCAGGCGCTGTTGGGTGTTGCTCTCCACGCAGTACCAGAATGGTCCCATCAGGCGTGTCCCGTTGGTGTAGACATTGCAGACATCCGCGTCACCCACGAGGATCGAATGGAAAAAGTTGGTCTTCCAACTGGTGTAGGTCCAAGTGATCCCGCCCGCCTGTTGCTGATAATACGCCGTCAGCACGGAATTCATCAGCAGGGTCACGGTGGTCGTCCGGGCGTAATAATCATCCACCATAATCGCCCCCGCCCCTTCCCAGTACGCGAACTGATACCCCGGATTCGCCCACGTCACCACTTGGGTCGGCGTCGCAAACTCCACGATGTAGCTCCCCTGCTCCGGAATCGTCTGGCCCGCCGCGCGCGGCCAGGTCAGGATCGTCAGGCGCGGCGCGGTCAGCACGGAGATGACGCCTGAGTTCGTGCTCACGCCCGCCTGGTTTTCCGCGCGGACGCGGTAATGGTACAGCATGCCTGCCGTCAGCCCGGTCACGGTGTGGGACAAGGCGCCCCCCACCCCTCGGTTCTCGTAGCCGGGGAGGAACGTCCCAAACTCGTCATCCTCGGAGGCATCCAGCAGGTAATTCGTCGCTCCGCGCGCCGCCTCCCAATTCGCCAGGAAGCTGTCGGGGTTGATGCTGGTCGCCGAATCGGCCACCGGCGCTTCGGGCTTCAGGTGGACCCACGCCTCAACCGTGTAGCTCGTGCCCGCCGCATTCATGGCATAGGCGCGATAATAGTTCGTAATGCCGGACACCAGACCCGCCACCTGCTGGGTCCATCCACCCGCACCAAAGGATCCGAACAACGGGACCTTTGTTGCGCCCGCCGCCGCAAAGCCCGCATTCGTGCTCCAGAGGATGCCGCGCTCCGTGGCGTTGGCGCCATACACGTTCTCAATCACCGCGCCCATGTCCGCCGTGGCGGCCTCCGCGTGGGCATGGAACAAGCCTGAGAGAGACGCGCGCAACGGATAGACCGTGAACACATGCACCACATTTGACGCCGCCAGCCAGTTGGTATTGCCTGCCTGCGAGGCCGTCACGCTCACCACGCCCGTCCCCGTAAAGCTCAGGTTCGTCCCGCCCGCCAGCTCCGCCGGACCCGACACCCCAAAGCTCACCGCCAGACCGCTCGACGCCGTCGCCGCCAAACCCATCCGGTTTGTAATCACCTGGTCACCGATCACGCCAAAACTGATCCCTTGCGCCGCCCTGTTAACCGTCAACTGCACCACATACATTTGCGGCGAGTTCGTCGCATCGGGTGCCGTCACCCAGTTGGTCGCATAATGTGTGCCCGCATGGACACCGGTGATATGCACAAGATTGGTCAACACGCTCATAGCCCCCTGGGCCACTATGCCCGCATTCGGCAGGCTGGCGAGCCAGCCGTTCGCACCTGCGCTGTACGTGATGACGTTCGTATAGGCAAACACGCTCACGCCCACATTGCTCATCACAACCCACTGCGCCGATGGATTTGTACCGGCATACGTCGCGCTATAGGATAACAGATTGGTCGCCAGTTGAATCCCTCCCCCCATGCCAAATCCGGTCAGGTTCATCACAAAGGGCGAATGGGCCCCGTCGTGGGTAAACGTGAGCGAGGCATTCTGCTGTCCGCCCTGTGGAGAGAACGCCACAACGAATTGAGCCAAGGATGACACAGGAACCACCGAGGGAGCGCTCAAGATGCTGAAGGCTGGCGAGCCGTTGCTGACAATGCCGCTGATCGTCAGCGAAGCGTTGCCGCTGTTGGTGATGGTGAATACATTGGTCAAAACTTGAAGTCCGACAACCGCATGGCCAAAGTCAGTGCCGTTGGCCGTTTCCACCGCGTTGCTGTTCGCAATGGCGGCCCCGTTGGTGCCGAGCAGGATGCACCGCGGAGCGAGTGCGTTGAACGTGTTGGTGAGCGACGGCGCAGGATTCCAGTTTTGATTTCCTGCCTGGCGGGCCGCAAGAACGACCTCGCCGTAGCCATTGAACATCAACTCGGTCAAATGGGTCAATGCCGCCGGGCCACTCACCACCTCGAAGCTCACATCCAGTCCGCTGGAGGCGGTGGCGGCAAGGGTCAACACATTCGTCCAGAACTGGTCGCCGGGATTCGGGAATGAGGTGATGGTCTGGTTGGCCTTGTTGATGTCGGCGGCCAGCGTGGGCTGAGTCAGGGCGTAATTCGGCGCATCGGATCCACCGATGGTCATGTAAGTGGTCACGGCAATGTTCGTCCCGGCAGTGGTGGTGGCAAACGTGCCTGTGGCGTTGTTGCCGAGGGTCACGGTGTCGAAGCCCTGCACGCCATCCAGTCCGCCTCCGCTGGAAAGCGTGGCGGCGGTGGCGCCGTCGTAGGTCTTGCTTGCGGCGACGGCCCCGGTGACGGTGAGTTCGCGCGCCGTGATGTCGGCGGAGAGTCCGGTGGGCTGTGCCAGAGTGTAGTGCGGGGCGCGGGTTCCTGCCAGCGTCATGTGGGTGGTCACCGCAATGGCACTTCCGGTGGTCGCCTGGGCGAAGGTGCCCGTGGCGGCATTGGCCAGGGAGACATCGTCGCCCGGCACCGTGCCGACCAGCGTCGCACCGCCCAGCCAGGCCACCGTGGTGGCGTCATAGACCTTGTTCGAGGCCACGGTGTTAGTGACCGTCAGGCCTTTGGGCGTGACCGTCAGAACATTGGTGATGTTCGGCGCGGCAAAGTAGAACGCATTGCCCGCCTGCGAGGCGGCGATTTCCGTCGTGCCGGCGCCGGCGATGTAGATCATGGCGCCCAAGTTGGTGGCCACGTCCGGATTGCTGATGGCGTAGCTCACGGTCATCCCGGAGCTGGCCGTCGCCCCGGCGTCAAAGGCGGGATCGCCATACGACTTCGCGCCGATCGGATCAAAGGTGATCGTTTGGGCCTCCTTGAAATACTCAAAGGCATTCGACTTGACGGACGTGCCGTAATCGGTGGAGACGACCACCACGTCGCCGGCAGCCGCCCCGGAACTGGAAACCCCGGCCACAACCAGAATCTGCGTGGAGCCGTTGACCTGCTGCACGGCGGCCGTTATGCCCATCAGGGTCACCAGCATCACATCGGCGAGCGCTCCGTTGCACAGGTTGGTCCCGCTGAGCACCACAGGATAGCCGCCCGTCCAGGAACCAGATGCAGGCATCAAGGCAAACAGCTCGCCCGCCGGATTGTAGGTGTAGGCGTTGGCGAGGGTCGTGTCACCATGGCCGGAGATCTGGACGGTGATGTCCACGGTTCCCGCGTTGGTGGCGGGGGGAAGCGTGATGGTGAACCAGTCGAGGCCGGACTCAACCAACGTTGCCGGCACTGAGCCCGGCGATCCCAGAAGTACATTCGTGATCGTTCCGAAATAGCCGTTCGTGATGGTGATGGTGTTGCCGCCAGCGAGCGGGCCGACGTTGGTGGAGGCCGAGAACACCGAGCCATGGAGGCCAAAATAGTAGTTGGAGTTGGGTCCGTTGTTCACCGTGTAGGCCGTTGGCGTGAAGGTGCCGATCACCGAGGAGGTAAACACCACCGGGACGTTGCTGGCCGTGCCGGGGTCAACCGTCAATCCGACCAGCGCGGTCACGTCAAACATCGCTGCGCCGGTGCCATTGTTGGTGGCCGCCGCGATAACCAGCGCTTCGGTGCCGGGATTGGTGACGACGACGAAGTTGGTGACGACCGAGCCGCGTACCGCCGGACCAAAGGCCGGGCTGGACACGAGGATGCCCGGTCCGACGTAGGTGAAGAGATTACTGCCGACCGTTTCGCCGTGGCTGGTCGAGTAGACGCGCACGTCGCCCACCCCCGCATTCAAGCCCTTGCCCGCCGCGATCCAGACGCGTTCGGTGGTCTGGCTGACGATGGTGGCCGACGCGCCGCACAGGGTCACGTTGGTGATGTCCGCGCCGTTGCCGAGGTTTTCGCCGCTGATGGCGACCGGATAGCCGCCGGTCCAGGAGCCGCTGGAAGGTTCGATGGCTGCGCTACCGCTTTCCACAAGAATCCGGATGCGCGGAAGGACGCTGATGGTGGAACCATGCGTAAAATCATATCGCGTATCAAAGCTGTCGGTGCGATAGGCCGAGCCGCGCGAAGCAATGGCATCGTAGGTGGTTTGTCCGCAATTGCACCAATCGGCATTTCTGTCGAAAGCGGTATCCACGATGACATTGCTGGAGCCGTTCCAGTCAAAGGGCGTATCAAAGGTAAGCATGTCGAACCCGCCGGCCGTTGCTACATAACCGTAATTGCTGTAGCAGACCGTCAAGTCGGTCCCCTCCATGCCGCCCGACATGTTCGCCACGGCGGAGTGCTTCATGCGCACCAGGAAACTCTTTAAGGGTTTGCTCTGCGTATCGGAAACCACGTCGAAGCCCAATGCCACGATGCGGGTCGGACCGGACAATCCGGCGGTGGCAAAATCGTTCGACTGGTAAAGGAACTGGTAGTGGCTAGAATAGTAATAGTACACGATCGGGCCGTATCCAGCCGAACTCGCGGCATTCGTCAATGTTCCGTTACCGATGATGAAGGCTTGGGTGACCGTCGAGCCGGAGATGACGCCTGCCGGGTTGTAGGTGTAGGCATCGGCGAGGAGGATGTCGCCGTATTCCACGGTTTGCAGGGTGATGTCGGTCAAACCGGCGTTGGTGGCGGCGGGCATGGCGAGGGAGACCCAGGAGGAACCGAGCGACGAGGGCGTCGCTGCTCCATTTCCGACGAGGACATTTGTAACGTTTCCGAAATAGCCATTGGTGATGGTGACAGCGTTGCCGCCAGCGTAGGGTCCGTTGTCGGGGGTGACGCTGAAAACGCGCACGGTGTTCGTGACGTTGGGCGCGGCGTTGTAGTCATCATTGCCCGCCTGCGAGGCGACCACGAGTACGTCCCCCACGCCGGTGAAGGCAAGGTTGGTGCCGCCAGCGATGCTGCCGGGGCCGCCTGCCAGCGCGAAGGTCACGGGGTTGCCGGAGCCGCCGCCGGTGGCGGCGAGGCCGACCGTGGCATTGGTGTGTTGCGCGGCAATCTGCGGGAAGCTTATGGCCTGCGCGCCCCTGGTGATTTCGAGCGTGCCGGTGGTCGCGCCATAAACCCACGGGTCGGTGATGGTGGCGATGACTTCATAGGAACCCACGTTGGTGGGCGCCCAGGGGTTGCCATCGTAGGTGAGCGAGTAGGTCAGACCGGTCGGACTCGTCAGACAGGTCGGACTGATGGCACCGCCGGTGTATCCCTGCGTGAGGTTGGTGAGGGTGATGATGCCAGGAGCCCGGGTAACTTCCCAGGTTTGGGTGGCGGGCGTGGCGGCGGCGTAGTTCATGTTGCCGGGCTGGGCGGCAGCGATGGCGACCACGCCGGTGGCGGTATAGGTCACGTAGGTCTGGTAGGACTGAATAGTCAGGATTCCCGGCCCGCTGATGAGGGTGTAGGCGGGGGCGAGTCCGCTGGAGGCGGTGGCGTCGAGCAGGGTTTCGTTGGTGTAGGTCTGGGTGCCGGGATTGGTCCAGGTGAGGGTTTGTGTCGTTGGGGCAATCACCAAATACACCCGCACGGCCTGCGGGCTGTTGGTGGCCGTGGCGCTCCAGACACCGATGGTCGCGGTGTGCGTGCCGGCGTTGAGGCCGGCCAGGCTCACCGAGTTTGTGACGATCTGCGAGGCGGAGGCGGCCAGCGCGCTGCCAACGGGCGCGACATTCAGCCAGGTTTCGCCGAAGCCGGCGTATTCAATGGTATTGCTGAACACCAGCGGATCGGCGCCGACGTTGCTGACGTTGAACGTCTGCGCGGCGGGCGTGGCACCGCCATAGGTGGCGTTGAAGGTGAGGGATGTTTGCGAAACACCCAATCCGGTGCCAATGCCGTAGCTCTTCACATTGAACACGCTGACCGTATAGGAGCCTTCTTCCGGGGCAAGTGGGTTGATATACACATTGTCGTGGAACGCTAGTTGCGCGGGCTGGTCGCCGCCGAGCGTGGCGCAGACGACGGTGATTTGTCCGGTGGCGCCGATGGCCAGCTCGTTGGTCGGGAAGCTGGTGACCGTGAACGAGTCGCCGCCCGGGCCGAGGCCTTCGATGGCCGAGAGCGTGAGCGGGGCGTTGCCGATATTTTGGATGCCGAAGATGTTGGTGCGAACCTGCCCGACCTGCATGGAACCGAAGTCGGTGCCTTCATCCAGTGACGCGGGGTCGCCCTCGACTATTTCCACGCCGTTGGTGCCGATGAGCATGATCTCGCCGCGCAGGTAGGTGAAGGCTTTCGCGCTGCCGATATATCCATAGGTGAGCGAACTCACCCCCACGTCGCAGGGGCCGATATCGCCACCGGCGGCGATCGCCACGATCTGTGTGCCGGAAACGCTGACAATCTCCGCATCCTCATTGCCGATGGAGACATACTCGACATCCTCGATTGTGCCATTGCACAGGTTGGTTCCGCGAATGGTCACTTCATAGCCGCCCGCCGGATAGCCGGAGATGGGCGACACGCCGCCATCGGTGAGACGCCAGACGTTGGTTTGGGGCGACACACCATCGCTGCCGCCCAGCACATACAGGGCGCCGCGCCAGTAAACCGTGCCAGCGGATTGACGTGGCGCCGGCAGGAGCGCGACGTCGCTCCAGTTGATGCCATCGAAGCGATAGGCCGTCGTCTGCGCCGACGCGCCATCCGTGCCGCCGAGGGCATAGGCGCGTTCGTTCAATGTCGCACTGCCGAGTTCATCCCGCAACGCGGGCATTCCGGCGTCCGCCGCCCAGCTTGCGCCGTCGAACACATACTGGTTAAACGTGGGTGAACCGCCGATAGCGCGTCCGCCATAAACGTGGATTTTGTCACGGCGGACGGCACAGCCCATGCCTGCACGGGCGGAAGGCAGTCCGGCGACTTCGGTCCATTCCGTGCCATCGAATTGATACACATTGGTGTGGGCTGTCGCGCTTCCGGAGCCGCCAATGGCATATACCGGGCCGAGGCTGGCAGCGACCAGATCGGCGCGCGCGGCGGGAAGTCCTTCGATTTCTCCCCAGTGCGTGCCGTAGAAAAGGTAAACATTGGTTTGGGGCACGCCGCCGATGCGTCCGCCCATCAGACAGGGTGCGCCATCCAACAAGCCCCCCGCCGCGCCCTCGCGAGCCGCTGGCAGACCAGGCGCCGCATGCCACTGTACGCCGTCAAAACGGAACACATTGGTCACCGCGTCCGTGCCATCATGTCCACCCGCCACATACAGATTATCGCCCAACTGCATGGAAAAGGCGACGGTATTGCTCAGCGCGATGGGCAACCCCGGCATTTCCGTCCAGACGAAGTCATCGCCATAGATTTCCGATGGGGGCAGATAGGTGTAGGCATTGGCCAGCCCAGTGTCGCCGATCGAGGTGGAGCGCACCACGATGTCCACCGCGCCTTCCTCGTGCGGGGGCATAATGAAGGTCACCCAGGTTTCGCCCTGCGCGGTGGGCGCGACTTCAATGCCATCCACAAAGACGGCAGTGATATCGCCGTAGCCCATTACCGCGCCGTTGGTGATCGTCACGCTGACGCCGCCCTCCGACGAGCCGGACGACGACGAAATTGCCCAAGCACGGCCGGAGAGGTTGACGAGGTAGCTGCCCGAGGACGCGCTTTCGATCACGAGCGAGGCGGCCAGCGATCCGCCGGCGAAAGGATTGAAGGCGACGCTGAAGTTACTCACTGCGCCCGCGTCCACGGTGAAGCCGCCGCTTTCCGGAGTACTGAAGGCCGAGGCATGGGAGCCCGTGAAGCTCATCGAGGTGATGTTGATCGCGGAATCAGTGTGGTTGGTGAGGGCGAAGGTGTTGGTGAGGGCCGCGCCGCCACCGGTGCTCGGGAAGGCCGTCCCCAACGCTGCAGAGGCGGCGGCGCCACTCGCGATGCTCGCCCCATTGTTGCCGAGGACGGAGTACGGGCCGACATAGGTGAACGCATCCGCGCGCAGGGTCGCGCCGATGGAGGTGGAGTACACGACCACGTCGCCCGCCCCCAGTTGCAGGGCAGCCGCCGTGCGCACGATAACCTGCGTGGGTGTTGCATCGATGATTTCAGCCGCCGCCACCCCGCAGAGGGTCACGTTGGTCACGTCCCCGCCGATGCACAGGTTCGTGCCCGGGATAACCACGACGGTGCCGCCGGTGTGACTGCCGGAGGAGGGCGTGACGCCCGGCACATTGAAGCGCGCCGGATAACGGTACACCTCGCGCTGGGCGGCGTCGGTTGTCCTGCCGCCGATGGCGTAGATACGGCCATCATAGGTGGCGGCGGCCAGATCGTACCGGGGCACGGGCAGTCCGGCCATCTCGGTCCAGTTGGTGCCGTCAAAGGCAACCACATTGGTATACCTATTGGTGCCGGAGTACCCGCCGATGCAGTACATTTTACCGTCGAGCACGGTGGCGGCATGCCCCGCGGTGCTCCGGGGCAGTCCGCGCACCTGCGTCCAGCTTGTGCCGTCAAAGCGGTACACGTTGGTGTTAATGGTGCCACCCGTACCCGACGCCCCGCCCGAATAATAGATCGCGTCGTTCAGCGTGGCGGCGGCGCCGCGCATGCGGCTTGCCGGCAGATTGGATATGGATGTCGTTGTCCAGCCATATCCCGGAGAGCGCCAATTGTAAGCGTACGCTGTGTTATTCGTCCACTGGCCGCCGATGGCATACATATAATCTCCCAGCGTCGCGCCGGCAATCAGGCGGTACCTGTTCCCGATGTTCCCGGTGTAGTGGTTGTTGGTTCCATCGTAGCGATAGCTCGTCCAAAGCGTGAACCCGGCTGCGCTGTTGGTGCTGTTTATTCCGGCAATGCCGTAAATGCTGTTGCTGAAGACGGCGGTGGCGAAATAGGCGCGCGCATCCTGGAAGGGCGGCGCCTCGTGCCAGCGCGTGCCGTCAAAGCGGTACACGTCGCCATAGAAGCGATTGGTCGCCGTGGAACCGCCGAGGGCGTAGAGCGAGCCATGGAGCACCTCCGCGCCCAACCCGTAGCGCGGCGCCGGCAGGCTTTGCACCTGCTCCCAGAAGGTCCAGTCGTAGACGTACTCGAAGATTTCGCCCGCCGGATGGTAGGTGTAGGCGTTGGACAAGGTGAACGAGCCGAGGCTGTCGGACGTGACCACGATGTCGTACGGCACGTTCGGCTGATCGCCCGACGGCAGGCGCACGGTGACCGAGGTGGCGGTCTGCGACACGATCTCCGCCGCGTTCAGGCCGATCAGCACGGACGAAATATCGCTGCCGCTCCCGATCACCCCGCTGGTGATGGTGATGACATTCCCGCCCACGCCGGGGCCGTTGTTGACCGACGTCTCGGCCGCGATACCGTGCAGGTTCAGGACGAACGGCGCGGTAGCGGTCGGACTGTTGTTCGCCACGACCACGGCGGCCGTGTACACCCCCGGCGCCGCCGGATCAAACGCCACGGTGACCGTCTCGGTGGCGCCGGCGGCCAGGGTGCCGGGCCAGGTGCAGGTGAAGGCCGCCGCGCCCGCGCCATTGGTGGCCACGCCGGAGATCGTCAGCGCTTCGGACCCGCTGTTGACCAGGGTCAGCACATTCGTCGCGCCGCCACCCGGCACCAGCGACCACCAGGTGCCCGCCGACGCGCCGGGTGGTTGGCCGTTCGTGATGGCAAAGTCGTCCACGCCCGTCAAACGCAAGCCCGAACCGCCGGTGTAGGTGAAGCCGTTGGACTGGGTAATCGGTCCGTAATCGTGCGTATAGACCGTCACGTCGCCCAGTCCTGGATAGCCCGCCGCCGTGGTCACGACGATTTGCGAGGACGAGACGCTGACGATGGAGGCCACATCCACCCCGCAGACCGTGATGCGATACACATCGGCGGTCGTGCCGTTGCCGAGGTTGTTGCCGTAGATCGTCAGGGTTGTGCCGCCGGTATAGGGTCCGGCGTTCACCGAAAGCCCGTTGGTTTGCGCGAAGACGAAAAAGGCGATGTTGGTGGCGCGGGTCACCCCGCCATGGTTGACGTTCGTGCCGATGGACGGGAACTTGCCGCCGGCATAGATGCCACGCGGGGTCGCCAGTATCGCGCTAACGTACCAGGTGCCGACGGTCAGGCTCTGGCTACCGACGGAACCCCATGTCGAGCCATCCCAGTGGGCGATGCAGGAAAAGCGTCCCGATGCCGGCGCGGGGTCGTGCTCGACGCGGTCACCGGCCACAAACAACCGATGGCCGTCGGTATCCAGTGCGCGGATGCCATCGGCACGCGGCTGGCCCAGAAAACCGGGGATATGCTTCCACCCCGTTCCATCATAGCGCAGCAACGCATTCGTGGCCACGCGCGTGTTGTTATTGGTGAGGTAATAATTGCGGATGATCTGGCCGAGGTAGAGGTCGCCCTGAAAAACGGTCAACGCCTGCACCTGCCGCCCCCCCCAGTTGGTGTCGGTCAACATGGGGCCTACGTCCTCCCACGCGGTCCCCGTCCACTGTTGAACGTTGGTGTCGGCCGTTCTCGGTCCCGAGGACCACTGCGGCGTACTTCCTCCGGCATACAGCGCGTTGCTGTAGAACGTCAGGGCGTAATAGGTAGTTGTTCGCGTGTTGAGCGCAGGCATCGCCGTGAAGATGCCGCTCGTTTCATCGAAGCGGAACACGCGCGGCTGGTTGCTGCTGTTGTAGGGACTGGTGGTGTATTGATAGTCGGAAACGTAAATGTAGTTTTCACCCTGCGCGAGCGCATACCCGCCGGGATACGGATTTTGCGTTTGGTTCGACCACGAGTGGGTCGTCCACGTCGTGCCGGAAAGGCGGGCCAGTTGGCGACTGGGAAGTCCGTTGGGACGCAGATAGGACCCGGCTACATACAGATTCGTCCCCCGGAACATGATTTTGTTGACCCAGCCCGTCATGGAGGGAACATACTGCCACTGGCCGTTCACCCAGCGGGCGAGGGTTTTGACGCTCGTGTTGGTGCCCGAGCGCGTGAAACTCCCGCTGGCATACAAGACGCCATCCGGGCTCAACTTGATGTCCTCGACCTCGTCGCTTTGCGGTCCCAGCCCAGCCCCCATGTTCGTCCAATAGCCCGACGAGTAATCGGGCCGTCCGATCCAGGCATGGTGGCGGTAAGTGTACGCATCGGTGTAGGTGCGCTGGCCGTGGGCATCCGACTGGATGGTGATGTCCACCGTCGTCAACTCCCAGAACGCGCCCGGCATGAGAAACGTCACGCTGGTGCCATCCTGGCTGACGATGGTGACGGGCTGTCCGTTGCACAGCACGTTGGTGATGTTCACCCCGCCGCCGACATCCTCGAACGTCAGCGTCACCGCGTTGCCGCCGCTGGCCGAACCCCTATTGGTGCTGATCGTGTAGCTGCCGCCCCCCGTATAGGTGAAGGCATTGGCCTTTGCCATCCGCCCGTAGATGCCCGACTCGACCACGACGGCGCCCGAGCCGCCGAGACCGGCCCCCGCCGTCACCACGATCTGCGTGGCGCTGGCGCTCAGCACCGCCGACGCATCCACCCCGGCCAACTGCACACGGGTCACATCGTCCACCGTGCCGTCGCACAGGTTAGTTCCGGTGATCGTCACGCTGAACCCGCCGCTATGGACCCCCGACGTCGGCGCGACACTGGCGATGGTGCCCGGCGCGTTGTAGTGGAACGACCCCAGCAACGGACGCCAATCCGCCAGACCGGTAATCACCCCGTCCTGCCAGCCGGTCGTCACGCAAGCCGGCGTGGTGAAGCGCACCCAATTCGTCCCCTGCCCCGTGATGGCGCCCGACACCCCGCGCAGCGAGATATTCGTCACCAACCCCACCACGCTGCGCGTGAAATTCGTGATCGTCACCACCGTGCCGCCCGCCACCGGTCCCTGTAGCGGCGCCATATCCAGGCTCTGCGCCAGCAGGTTCACCACAAACGGACTATTCGTGGTGCTGTTGTAAATCAACAGCGACGCCGAACGGCTGACCAGCGAAGTCGGCGAAAAGGCCACCACCACGTCCTGGGTCACGTTCTGCACCACCTGAGTCGGCCATTGGACCACCGAGAATTCATCCGCGCCCGTCACCGTCACCAGCGAAACCTTCAACGGCAGAGCCTGAGCATTGCGCAGCTTGAAGGTGCGCGTGCCGGGCGCGCCGACCGCCACAAACCCGAAATCCGTGCCCGCCACAGTATTCGCCGCCGCATCGTCCACCAACACATCGTCATCTATACCCAGCACCTTGATTTCCGCGCCGCCATACAGGAAGGCGTTATAGGCGATGGTTCGCCCGCGCGAAACCGAGTCCACGATCACATGCCCCTTGCCGTCGCCTCCCGCGCCTGTACGCGCCACCACCTGAGTCGTCCCGCTGATCGAGATATCGCTCGCCGCGATCCCGCAGAAGGTCACGTTCGTGATGTCGGACAGATCGCCGTTGCACAGGTTATTCCCTGTGATCGTGACGTATTCATTGCCCTCGCCTACATCCGGCGTAACCTTCGAAATACTTCCCGCCGCATTCACCAGATAGCAGGAGCGCATCGTCTTCGTCCCGCCGGAGAGCGACGTGATGGCGACATCCTTCCAACCCGTCGAAGCCTGCGCGGGCACGATGAAGCTCACCCAGTCCGTTCCCTGGTCCACAATCGTCGCGTTCTTTCCGCCCACCGTCACCTGCGAGATATCCGCGCCACTGCCCAGCGTGCCGTTGGTGATCGTCACCAGGTTGCCGCCGGCCCTCGGGCCGTTGTCCGGGTGGATCACATAGCCATAGCCCTGCAGATTCATCACGAACGGACTCCACGGCCTGTGGTCCACCAGCGTCAGCGTGGCCGTCGCCGTGGAATAGTCCGTCGCCGAATACACCACCGCGAAAGTCTGCGTCTCGCCCACGGCGAGCGTCTCCGGAAGGCCCGACACCGTGAAGCGCGGCGAACCGACGAGGCTGTTGGTCAGCAGCGTGATATTGCTCGGACCGCCGTTATACACCTTGAATTGCTGCGTCACCACCGAACCGACCAGACGTCCACCGAAATCGGTGCCTTGGGAGATAGACGGCGTTCCGTCATCCGTCACGCCCTTCACCAGCGCCACGCCGTCGTAATAGACCGCCGTGAAGGTTCCCGCCGCCACAGCCTCCTCATCCGGCGTGGTCGCCGTCAGGGTCACCGTCGCCACCTGCCCCACCGACACCACCGCCGGACAGGTAATCGTGATCGGCACATCCTGCGACGCGCCCGGGCTAAGCGAAAAATTCGTGCTACCGTTGATGGAGGCCGTCCAGCCCGCGCGATTCACCGAAACGCTCATACCGCCGGATGCCGTCAGGGCACCCGCATTGTCCAGCACGCCTGTCACCACCACCGATATGCCGATTTCGCCGCCGGTCATCGTGGCCGTCAGCGACGCGCCCACCGCCATCGTTTCCGCCGCATTGATCGTGACCGACTGCCCGGGCGACAGCGAACCCAGGTTCCACTGCACCGCATAGCCGTTGTCGGTGTAATAATTCGTATCCAGCGTATGATTCAGCGCCCCCTGCGCCACCAGACCCGCCACCGTGCCATAGCCCGCGCTCGCGTAATCATTCGGCTTGGTCGACGCGCTGCCCAGCGTCTGGTAAATCAATCGGTTCGGATCGTCCTGCGAGGGTTTCTGCACACCAACCACGCCCTGCGCATTATTCCAGAAACCGCCGCCCGCATCCGAATAGCCCAGGTAGGTATCCTGCCCGTGGAACAGCTTCACATTGTTGAGCGTACTGCCGCTGGTGTTCTCGACCACAAATTCATAGCTTTCCGTTTTCGACGGCGAGACATAGGTCGTCCGCATCGTCAACTTCACACTGCCTCCCGTCCAGATGCGTTCATTCACCGTCGAACTTGTGTTCTCGTTCTTCGTGCAGGACATAGCGGTGCCCGAGTAATACCCCGCCGTATACTTGAACGTTCCGCCCTGCTCATAATGCACCATGCTGCTCTTGTTGTCCGAAAACGTCTGCGGCTTCCAGGTTCCGTCCAGATAGGCATACACCCGCATACCCGTCTCGCCGAACTCGATCTTCAGCGCGCCCTCCACCGTATCGCCGCCGAGCACCTGCGTCGCCGCCTGCGCCGTGCCGACCACGCACAAAAGCGCCGCCAACGCCGCAAAGCAAATTCGCCAATGATTGGGAAAACGAGGATGTGACTTCTGCGCTGATTTTCTGCTCATGGTGAACCCCTCTGATTTTATTTAAGAAAGAAGCTTCCCCGCACGCCGGTCTCCTCCGCGATTATCTGGGGACACATAATCAAAAAACAGAGCGGACTCTTCAGCGCATCGAGTACCGCAAAGCCTCCGCCGCCGGCATCTGCACGTCGAGCAACAGCACGTCGGGACGGAGTTTGTGCTCCACGCGCACCACCAGTTCGTTTCCGCGCCGCACTGCCGAAATCGCCAGGCGCAATAAACGCCACCCAGTTCGCGCCCTGCCCCTCAAGAACGGCCACCACGTCCCCATCGTCACGTTGGTAATGTCAGAACCATTGCCGATATTCGGCGCGGCATTGGTCACCAACACCGGATTCCCCCCCCGCAAACGGTCCCGTATTTGGCGCCACCTCCGCCGCGGACGCGGCACAGATCGTGGCCAGAAGCACGAGCGCATTTTTTCCAAGGGTTGGAAAAAATGGGAAAAAAAGTTCCAACCCTTGGAAGAATACGGAACGCGCGCGGCTTGTATTCATAACCCCACTCCTGCTGTTATGCGTTGATAAACGGAAGATGCCAAACGAAGGGCAAGAGAAGCAAAAGGAAGCTCCACCCCATGGACCTGCGCAAGACTTAGCCCTTCTCGAACCATTGATCCAGTGCTCCTTTACACGCGGATATAGTGGAGAAGAGAATACCCTCGTCAGATTTCCCGTCAATGGGAAACTGTTGCAACGGCCTGCCGTTCAGACTCCGGAACGCGGTCGTTCCGCCCCTCCACCGGCGTCCAGCCGCCCAGTTCACCCCAGAACCTGCGGCAGACTTTGTTGTTTGTGAAAGAAAAGCCACCGCCAGCGTCGTAACAGTTTAGCCCATTCCGGCGGTGGTCAGGCGGAGTTTTTGTAGAGGGCGGCTTGAGCGGTTTCGATGTTGGCGGTGAATAGGGCGTGAAGGAATGGAAGGGCCGGTTTATTTTGACGGCGAGCGGTGCCGAGCAAGCTGGCGAGAACGGCGAAGGCGTGGGCGCCGGCCTCCGACCGGGAGCCGAATGAAATTTTGCGGGAGATGACGGGGCCGCGAAGAGCGCGTTCGGCATGGTTGTTGGTGGGCGACATGCCCGGTCGCGTCAGGAACGTGAAGAGCTTTTTGGCGTCGCGTTTGGCCGAGATCAATCGGTCGCGCAGATTCAGGGTTTTGGGATGCGAGAGGCTCGTCGCGCAAATGACGCCGAGACGTCGCCGGAGTTTAGGAACGCAGGCGCGGGCTTGTTTGCGCGACCATTTTGAGTGGCGGCGTTTCCGGTCCAGCGCACAGACGTCCTTAAAGAAGGCGGCCACGGCGTCCGCAAAGTCGATGTCGGATTGGTACTTGGCAGGTCCTTCGATCAAACGGAGTTCAGCGGCGATTTCCTTGGCCGTGCGGATAATATGAGCCAAGCAGGTTTGCCGCCAGCGAGCCATAATGGCATCGTAGACGGCATATCCATCGGAGACGATATCTCCGCGGTAGTCGTCTCCCAGAATGGCGGCCATCACCTCCGTGGCCCGCGATCGGTCGATGTGGAAAAAATCGAGGTCGGCATTTCCCGCATACCATAACCAGGACGACAATCCGTCCAGGCGCCAGGACGTTTCATCCAGGTACAAGAGCATGGAGGCGCGAACTTTTTCCCGAAGATCCTCGTAAAGGGGCTGGCTTTTTCCCGCCGCCGTTAACGAGAAGTTCAATGCGCTGGCCGGAACAAATCTCATGCCAAAGAGCGTGGTCAAGAGCTCCTGGACTTGGCGGAAGGGCAGTTTCATCTGGTGATGGAGCCAAACGCCCACCGCTTTGGTAACCGGTCCGATCGCGCAATGGCGCAATTCTCCCGGGCCCGTGGCGTAAACCGGACGCCGGCAATTCGGACAGAAGGCGGTCTCGTGCTGAAACTGGGTCACTATCGGGCGCGGCAAAATGACCAGGTCTTCCTGAAGTTGTTCGACCTTTTCGGTTGAAACACCCAACGAGGTGCAAGCACAGTGAGGGCAGACGGCGGGGGCCGGTACGGATACGATCCGATCAACGTGTTGCGGGACGGGCCGCTGCCAGGGCGGGTGCCCCACAGGAGGCCCGCGCTTTTTGGGCTTTGACGCATCCGGGGGCGGTGCAGGCTTCGATTTGGGTTTGCCGGATTTGAACTGTCTGCGGTGTAAGGCTGTGAATTGGGCTTGGATCCGATCGCGGTCGATCCTTAATTGTGAGTTTTCCGCGCGCAGCCGGTTGTTCTCTGTTTCCAGTAATCGCGCCTGATCGTTCAGGCGCCATTTCTCTTGGAAAACGGTGAAGGCCCACCGGGCGGAGATGCCCTCCATGTGCGGACAGGCCCGCTGGTAGGGGCATTCGAAATCAGGTGGAGCTTTTCGAACGCTCACCCGTCGATCCCCCGGTTCAGGCACTCCCAGTTCACATCGGAAATTCTTTTCAGCAATAGGCGCAACCGCCGCCATCGCGCGGTCATTTGCTTGACCCGAGCCTCCTGTTCCTTGCGTATGTGCCGGGTGCGCGTCACTTGATTAATCTTGAAGGTGAGATTTAATCCGGGTCGTTTCGGTCCCTTGGTCGACACGGACCCCATCAGGAAGTCGAGATTCTCCGCGATTTCCTCACGCAGCTTGTCCCGCTCCTTGTACAGCGAATCCAGCGATTTCATAAGTT